>Ga0194131_10002671_pt1 | contig 29081 bp, 30 predicted proteins | sample TA2KigO120mmetaG_FD_148631 | JGI IMG/M metagenome (GOLD analysis project Ga0194131, IMG submission 148631) | Freshwater microbial communities from Lake Tanganyika, Tanzania - TA2015053 Kigoma Offshore 120m | ecosystem: Environmental > Aquatic > Freshwater > Lake | place: Tanzania: Lake...
AATCATCACGCATTAATGGATAAAAAATATCCTGCGTTGCCGTACCAATAGTTATAACGTCGAACGCTTCCTCCATAGAAGAAAGTATAGCATGTATACGTTACACTCTATTATTCAACCGTTGCGCGGATGCGACGAATACCGGCCGAGACCGCTTCTTCTTTAAGTATTTTGAATGTGCCGACTTCGCCCGTATGCGTTACGTGTGGACCACCACAAAATTCCGCGCTATAAGCGCGCCCTGAGCCAGTTGAATGACTTCCAATAGAATACACTTTTACCGTATCCGGATATTTTTCTTTGAAATAATATAAAGCACCCGTTTTCTTCGCCTCGTCTATCGGCATCTCGACAAACGCTACCGATACATCCTCTTTGATTTTGGCGTTCACGATATCTTCCGTCTTTTTTAGCTCTTCCGGCGTAACTTTGCGCGAAAAAGAAAAATCAAAGCGCGTACGCTCCACCGTAATATCCGAACCGCGTTGCTCTACTTCCGTACCCAACACATCACGAAGTGCTTGTTGGAGTAAGTGTGTTGCTGTATGCAAACGCGTAACCTTTTTTAATTCTTCCTCATTACCCGCTTTTAATTCACCTGTGTCGAGCAATAAACCATGACCACCAAACTTTTTTTCTACCCCTGCACGAGATGCAGCTTGATGTCGCTCAAATTCCTTATCAAAATCTGCACGAGTTAAATGCGCAGCTTTTTCTAATGCCATTTCTTTAATCGCTTCGTAGGGCAAGCCATAACTTTCAAATAATCTAAAAGCTGATTGCGCTGTTACCGTATCCATACGCGCTAATTCTTTTGCGCCCTGTGCCATTGTTTTTTGGAACTTAGCATACTCATCATTAAACACAGTCACTATAGTTTCACGCGTTAGTTCAGGGTACGCCACGCCATACACAGCACATACCGCATCTGCCAATCCATTAAAAAGTGTTGTGTCTGCGCCCTGCGCAATAATGCGACGCATTAAACGACGTAATACATATCCTGCGCCCTTATTAGCGGGGCGCACACCATCACTAATCAAAAAACAAATAGCACGTGCATGATCAACAAAAATTCGCGCTGTACGCTCTTTTGTGTCAGCAGGCAACGTAGCGATAAGCGAAGCGAATAAATCTGTTTCAAAAACCGTATGCGTCTTTTGCGCAACCATTGCTAATCGCTCAAGCCCCATACCAGTATCGACACCAAATTGTGCTAATGGCTGTAATGTCTTGTCTGCTGCACCAACTAACAAATCTTCGCGCGAACCATCATAAAAAAACTGATTGAAAACAATATTCCAAATTTCGATATCCTGCCCAGCGCCATTTTTACAATATATCTCAGTGGTTGGACCACATGGACCACTTAAACCTGTCGGCCCCCAAAATACATCTTCCATGCCCTCATAGCGCACATCTATAATCCCCAATTCTTTCCATATACCAGCTGACTCCTCATCACGCGGCACACTTGCCGAACCTTCAAATACGGTTACATACGAAATAGGCAAACCCATTTCTTGCACAATAAAATTATGTGCAAAAGTTATTGCCTCTCGTTTGCCATAACCGCCAAACGAAAAATTACCAAGCATTTCAAAAAACGTCAGATGTCGCTCATCACCCACCTCATCAATATCTGATGTTCTAAATGATTTTTGGCATGATGCGGTATTTTTTGAACCAAAATCACGTTGAGCATCTGCCGCACCTGTATAATAAGGCTTAAACTGCTGCATGCCAGCTGTTGTAAGCAACACCGACGGATCAGATGGAATCAAAGACGAAGAATCAACAGCCGCATGACCATTGTTCTGAAAAAAGGATATAAATTTTTTACGAATATCAGCTGCGTGCATGTGCTACCTATCGTATATCAGAAACGAGCTTAAAAAAAGACTAGCTACCAAGAAGCGCAAGAACAAGCTTTACTTCACGTATTGCGGCGAGCGTTTCACGCGCCGGCAACTTAGGAATTGCATCTGCAATTGCTGCAATACGCTTATCTATAAACGCTGGCTTAACGCGCATAGCGTCGTACCGCTTTTTCACAAGCAATAATTCATTCTGCAAATCTTCCTGTGGAAGTGTGTTTAAGAGCAAGGCGTCAGTAGCAGCACCTGATGCAAGTATGGCGTGCTGAAAGGCGAGATCGTATGCGCTCTCTGCCATAAAACGATTTGCTTGCTGTAAGAAATAGGCAACCTGATCACTTTCTCCACCTTTTATATCAGCAACTGTTTCTGCATAGCGAATAGCTTTACGCGCTTCATGTGCTGCCATAAGCCGTGCCTGCCCTGCTTGCGCTACAAGTGTCTGGCTAGTCAACATAAGAACATTCTTAATTTCCATATCACCTGCACGTTCACGCATTGCTGCCACAGAATACAATCGCATTAAAGGATCGCCTACTTCAGCAGAAAGTCTGTCAGAGGTAATGGTGCCTTTTTTTAATTTACCTACAAGAGAGATTGCCATATCCTCTTTTAATAAACCGATTTCGCGCGTCATATCGGCAGACACAACACCTAAAGACAATCCATGCAAGGCATCAAGAATATATAACTCCGCATACGCCCCTATATTTTGCACTATATATGCTTCGGCACGACTACGAAATGCACCATGTCCGTTTTGACCAAATGCCTCTGTTACAAGACCTACTAAAGAATTACGCGAAGCAATAACAGCAGTACGCACAGGAACACTTGCTATAACATGTTCATCCATTAACACGGTATTCCAAAAACGAGTATGCTCGAAAAACAAATCAACAACGCCTGCAAGAACACGGTTATCGCCAGTGCCCTTAACATACTCCAAAAGTATTGCAACTTCAGTATCGTATGCTGTTAGCCCAGTAAAAATAACCTGATTATCTGTTTTTGTCGTAATAATACGCTCTAAGTCCATGCGACGACTTTCAACTAAGCGCAATTCTAAAAGCGCCTTTGCAGTAGGACTAAAGGTAAAGGCACGACGTAGATTACGTACGCCATCCTGCACGAAGTAAAACGGGTTACTTGGAGGGAGAGTTGCGGCATATACCGGCACTGCAAAAAACCCTACAATAACCGTCTGGGCAATAAAAAAACCAGATATTATCTGCTTTTTCATGATAGATATACTATACCATATTCCCCTACCCACCACAAGAAGAGCTCTTATATAGGTGTACACCACGCATATATTGACAAAATTATACCAATATACTACTATTATATCAGAACGTTGGAGAAAAAGAGTGAGTCACCAGCAGACTTTTACTGACTGGTGCCCTGCATGTTTTGAATGCGGATTAATATCCCCTCAGAATCCGCGCATTGTGGTGGTGTATATGTCAGCCGGTTGGATAGACGATACACCCCACCAAAACTCGCCATGAAAACGAGACAAAGACCTGAATTCATGGCCTCTCTGAATGAGCAGGAACAGGCAAAAACCCACGTGTAGCGCGCTACAGCAAGCAGTGCGCTCCGTGGGTTTTTATTTTATCTAATACCCTTCAAGCATGTGTGCATGCTCGTGACCACGAATGCGCGCCAATGCCTTTGCTTCAATTTGACGAATGCGTTCACGCGTAACACCAAATTGCTTACCCACTTCTTCAAGCGTATGTGTCACACCATCATCAAGCCCAAAACGCATACTCAAAATCTTTTGTTCGCGTGGTGCTAAATCTTCTAATATCTTTCTAATACGCTCGCGAAGCAATGCCTGCGAAGCAGACTGTTGCGGTGATAATGTTTTTTCATCCTGTATAAAGTTAGCAAGCACTGAATCATCATCGTCTCCATCAGCACCTAATGGCGATTCTAAAGAAATAACCTCTTGAGAAATTTTTTGAATATGGTATACGCGATCAATAGGAACGCCCATTTCTATAGCAATTTCCTCCGCTAAAGGTTCGCGACCCAATTCTTGGAATAAGCGGCGCTTTGCCTGCGTGTATTTCGAAATAGTCTCCACCATGTGCACCGGTATACGAATAGTGCGCGACTGGTCTGCTAAAGCACGCGTTATTGCCTGTCGAATCCACCAATGGGCATATGTAGAAAACTTATAACCACGGCGATAATCAAACTTATCCACTGCACGCGATAAACCAATATTCCCCTCCTGTATTAAATCAAGAATAGAAAGATTAGGGCTACGATTTACATAACGCTTTGCAATAGAAACAACTAATCGCAAGTTTGCCTTAATAAATTGACGGCGTGCCTCCTCATCACCCTTTTCAATACGCTTTGCGAGTTCACGCTCATCTTCTGACTTTAATAAACTCTCGCGACCAATCTCCTTTAAATACGATTGCACTGCATCAAGTGCCGCAGCAGACAAATGACCATCTGGCTCAATACCCTTAACACTTACTATCTCTTCCTTTGGAATATCAATAAGCTGGCTTGTTTCAATAACTTTTATATTCGCGTTTTCAAGCTCATTGTAAATTTCCTCCAAAAAAGCGATATCGTCCTCAATGGTAGGAAAATACTGCAAAACCTCGCTGTCAGTAATAAAACCACGACCACGACCGCGCTCGATAAGCTCAGCAAGTTTTTCCGTATCAAATTTACGCTTTTCTTCAGCGCGTACAGTAGACGGTGACTTTTTTGCAGGTTTTGCTGACTTTTTTGCCGTCGCTTTTTTAGGCGATGATTTTTTAGCTTTAGAAAGGACGCGAGCCCGTACAGCGGGCTTTTTCTTAGCTATTTTCTTTATTATCTTCTTTTTTACTGCCTTTTTCGCGGGCTTCGCTTTTGCTTTTGTTTTGGCTTTTGCCGTAACGGGTTTACGAGCCTTAGGATTTCCTTTTGCCATTAGGGATAGTATGCAACTCTCGCGTTATATTGTCAAATTCTACGAGAGCAACTTTTAAGGCCTCATCGTCCCGTGTTGCCTGTGCCGCAAGTATACGCGCCTTAATATGCCCTAAACGCTCCCTATGCAGCTCTTTACGCAATTCTTCAACCAAAGAATCCACTTCTCGAGCCCTATCCTCAACCGTTAATTCGTGCGTTTCAAACTCAGCCTGTAAGGCTGCTGTTGGCGAAGTAGTTACCGCATAATCGGGTATTACACTCATTACATGCGCAATGCCCCCTAATTTTGCTATACGCTCTATAATAAGCGTTTTACGCGAAGCGCGAGGCGGTGGAGGTGCGGTGATAGCTAATGGCTTTTGTAGAGTAGTAGGCGCTTCTAAGCGTTCCATTTCGGCGTGCAGTACATGTTCGGTAACACCCGTTGCCATTGAAAGCTCTTTAATCCATGCCGACTGTTCAAAAGGACTCTGTAATGCCTTTATTTTTAAAAGTAATGCACGGACTCCCCGCTTGTGTTCGTCTGCACTCACCTCTCCTTGCACCACATACCGATTAAAATAAAATTGTCGTGCTGACTGCGGATGCGCAACCAATTGCACTAAAAGCGCGGGGTCTGCCTTTGCAATATCTGCCGGATCTTTATCGGGCATTGCAATAACTTCCACAGAAAAATCATGCGCAAGCGCCAAGTCGATACCGCGCTCTATCGCTCGCTGGCCAGCTTCGTCATTGTCAAAACAGAGAAAAAGAGTATTCGCAATGCGCCGGAGCGCCGTACAATGCTCGGATGTAAAAGCAGTTCCCGATGTTGCAATAACATTCTTAACCCCGCTTTGATAGGACATTAAAAAATCCATCTGCCCTTCTACAAGCACTGCTCCATCTGCCTCACGAATAAAACCTTTCGATTTATGAAATCCGTATAGAATCTTCGACTTTTGAAATATCGGCGTTTCGGGCGAATTAACATATTTTGCGATATCTGCCGGCGTATCCGCCTGTGGTATAATACGCCCTGTAAACCCCACGACTTTCCCTACATGGTTATAGAGTGGGAACATAAGCCGTCCACGAAAACGATCCCAATATGTACCCCGCTCAGTACGAAATACTAACCCCGACGATTCGATATCCTGCATGCTAAAACCTTTCTTCACCAAATAACGCAATAAGCCGTCAGATGTGTTTGGCGCATAACCGATTTCAAACTCAGCTATAGTTTCGCGTGTAAGCCCACGGCCTAATGCATACGCCGTAATGTCGTCTGTCATATGCGCGCGGAAAAATGCCACAGCAGCCTCTTGTGTGGCATATAACGCGCCGTATTTTTTATATTCAGAGCCGCCGCTCCGCAACCGTGACGGATCAATACCCGCACGCTCTGCAAGAAGTTTTAATGCATCATAAAACTCAATGTTTTCATACTTCATTACGAAAGAAATAATGTCGCCACCTTCATTACATCCACCAAAGCAATGCCATGATCTACGTTCGGGCGAAATCATTAAAGACGGTGTTTTTTCCTTATGAAACGGACAGCACGCCTTAAAATTCCTTCCTGCAGGAAGTACCGTAATATAACTACGGATAAGTTCCGTAATATCTAACTTATCTTTGACGTCCTCAACAACAGTTCCCATTGCTATCAGTAATACCGCATCTAGAGCATCAAAAAAAGACCACGCCATCCTATAAAGCAGTATGTATGAGAGCTACTTGTCAAAATACCCTAAAATAGCCTATACTCCTGTTACTTACTTATTCCTATGAAACACTGTTTACTCTGTGGCAAAGGATCAATTATGGCGGGTACCCGCAAGCTTTTGCGTGGCCACTATAATCCGACTAACTGGAGCCGCAAATATCCTAACCTCCAAAAGACAACCTTGGCCGATGGCCAGAGTGTTATGGCATGCACCCGTTGCCGTAGGACCCTTGTAAAACCAGCTCGCAAATAAGACACAAGGGCTACGGGGTGTAGTATATCGGCAGTACGCATGCATGGGGTGTATGTAGGCCGGGTTCGATTCCCGGCACCCCGACAATTAACCGCATAATAAAGAAACCGCTACAATTCGAGCGGTTTTTTGTCATTTTATTATTTATCCAATATACGAACGCACTTTTACCATTAAATCATTAGGGGTAAAATGCGCTTTCACTAAATAGTCTTTAGCGCCCAGCTTCATACCGCGTTCCACATCCTCACGCTGACCAAGATTTGAAAGAATAATAACAGGAATGTTTGCAATCGCCGAAACTTTTGCTTTTGCCTCCAAATAATCAAAGCCATTCATAATAGGCAATATAATATCAAGCACTACAAGATCCGGCTTTTTTTGCGCTGTCATATCAAGCCCCACACTACCATCTATTGCCTCAAAAACAGTAAAACCTTCTTTTGTGAGCTTCGCCACAAGAACATCGCGCATATAGATATCATCTTCAATTACAAGTACTACCTTTGCCATATGTCAGTATATTAACGCAAAGGGAGCGTTATCGTAAATGCCGTACCTTCGTTTTCTTTTGTTACGAACGTTATTGTTCCGCGATGCTTTTCTACAATGTTATGCGCAATATGCAAACCCAAACCAAATCCTTGTACTTGCATCTTTAAGACGTTGTCAGCGCGGAAAAATGGGGAAAAAATATGTGCCTTTTCTCGTGCAGGAATACCCACGCCAGTATCTGCAACAGTAATGCGCACCACATGCACTTCGCGCGCAATTGAAACTTCTACCATACCACCACGCTTGTTATATCGTATAGCATTATCAATAAGATTATTAATTGCCATTTCTATTTTTTCAGCATCAAGCACTATAAGAGGTATACGTTTTTTCGTGCGCGGTTTTTTAAGCACAAGACGCACATCAACACGGCGCGCTTCGTCACGGAATGTATCCACTACATGCGTAAGAAGCGCAGTAATATCTGTTTTTATTGGATGAAAATCGTATGTGCCATTTTCCATGCGTGTAATACTTAACAAATCATTAACGAGTCGTATCATCTGCTCATTTGTTTCGTATCCTCGTGTAAGAAATCGCTTTTGCTTAACATTTAACGGACCCCAATCGCCATCAAGTAATGTTTTTATATTCCACTTCGTTCCTGTTAAAGGTGTGCGTAATTGATGTGCAAGAAGTGATATATATTCTGACTTCGCTTTGTGTAATGCCTTTTCGCGCATTGCGATAGTCATAATCTTTTTAAAACTCACGATTAAGATAACAACAAACACCAGCCCCATAGCCATTAAAACCACCGCTAACGTGATAGCATTGTATTTATTTGCCCATGCCTCAGTAAGCGGACTTTCCGCAACAACTGTCCAACCAATACTCGGGGCAAATACCGATGCGCCTAATACTCTTTCACCTGCCTCATTTACATACGTACCAGTCCCACCATCAATACTCATAAACGCACGACTATCGCTCTTGATACGTGTCACGCCCTCATATTCATGAAATACAATGTTACCCAAAGCATCAATAGCGTATAAGCGTCCGCTTGTACCCACACGTTCTTCGGCAAGAGAAATAATAATATCCCCTACAGTAACAACCGCATTGAGCGATACATTGGTATATGGCAAAGGCGCAACAATGCGGATAATCTTTTTACCATTATCCTGCATAATAGAACTCACCGAATATTCACCATCAGAAGAAACAGCAGGAATAAGATTTACAGAAACAAAGTCGGCATGACGTGCAAGGAATTTCACGATCATCGCATCGGCCTTCTTCTTATCCGCACCAACTTCTAAAATATCAAGCGCTAAAGCACCCATTTCACGCAACTTTTTTTCAAGAAAAAAATCCGCGCGCAATGCAACACGATATGCAATTTCAGCCTGATATCGTTCAGCAGATTGCTCGACATCGCGCATAAAAGGCACGAGCCATATAATATTCGAAAGTATAAAAATAACGCCTATCCCAATAACAAGGGGCCATGCGTATAATTTTTCCCTATTCACTCTACTATAATACCACATGACCAAGAGGCCGCATGTGGGGATAAAATCAGTTTATGTAAAACGAGCGATGCGATTTACAATCGCTACAGCACATATACCAATAAGCGCACCACATATAATGTCTGTAGGGTAGTGAACAAGAGAATATACCCGCCCTATACCAACAATAGCCGCAGCCGCAAAAAACCAATATCCCCATTTTTTATGGATGTGCCACATGCTTGCCGCAAGTGTAAACATAAGTGTTGCATGATTAGACGGAAACGATGGGTCAGTATCGTGCGCAAAAAGAGATTCCCAACCAAATGCAACAAAGGGGCGAGCGCGTCCGTATAGATAATGAATAATAGGTGCTATAATCCCCGATGCTAATAAAACAGCAAGGAGCGTTGCAAGACAAAATTGCAAACGATGTTGTTTTAATAAAAGACCTGATGCACCAGAAAATGCGCTCTTATGATATACGTACACAATAAACAATGAAGCAACCAAATAAGGAAAGTAGGAAGCAAAAAAAATCGCGACCCCATCAAGTACGGGTACGCGACCTATAAACGCATGGGCATAGTGTACAATAGCCCGATCCATCGTTTAATTTGCACGAACAAACGGCATAAGTCCTAATACACGTGCGCGCTTTATCGCCTGCGCTAAACGGCTCTGATGACGAGCGCATACGGAGCTGTAACGAGGGTCAATGATCTTCATCTGACCAGAAATAAAGCCACGGAGCAATTCCGTATCTTTGTAATCGATATCATGTACGTCCTGCGAACAGAAGAAGCACTGGATTTCTTTCATAAATAGTCTTCGTATAGTATCGTAAAGTCCTTAAAAATTCAAGTCCTCAGGCTTTATGCCACCATCATCTTCTGGAAAGAAATCTGTAGGCGTTTCATGTGGCGTATCAAGATCAATACTAGGAATACCTTCAGCAGGTGCAAAACCACTCTGTGGAGCAATGCCTTCTGTACGCTGAGGATTAAAACCACCTGTTTGATTACCTGTAGATCGAGGCCCTAATTGCATAAATTCAGCAACAATTTCAGTGGTACGACGCTTGCCTCCCTGCTTATCTGTCCAATCACGACTCTGCAAACGACCCTCTATTAAAACCATACCACCCTTTGTTAAAAAACGCTGAGCAATCTCCGCCTGCCTGCCCCACACCACAATATTATGAAACTGCACATCTTCTTTTTTAGCACCGCTTTTATCGCTCCACGAACGATTTGTTGCCATGGAAAATGTAGCTACCTGTTGACCGAGAGGTGTTGTCCGCAATTGCGGATCCCCTGTAAGCCGACCTATAAGTAGTACTTTATTGAGATTCATTAGTACCCTGAATAGTTTCGAGAGCGACCTCAAGTGCCGCATTGCTTACCGCCTCAGGCGATGATGGACGAACTTCTTGTTTTTCAGCTTTTTCGTCACAACTATCACCACGACGAGTTATAACAGGCGGAGTAATAAGTAAATGACGCAAAACAGATGTATTTGTGCGAACCGCTTCTTCCATAAGAACTGCATCAGAAGGAGCGGCGTGTATTATATATACCGTCAAAAAAGCTGACTCATGCTTTTTAATAGGGTAGCCAAGCGGAACGGATTTAGGGCCGTCCTTGCGCATTACTTCGATATTTTCGCCCAAATTAAGCTCCAAAGAATCACTTACCGCAAGCACGGCAAGTTCGTACGGGCGCACATCTTTCTTTTCTACTACGGAATCCATATGCGTTATATATACCAAAAGAAGACATATATGTCAAAAAAGAAGGCGTATTACTATATGTGCCAATCACCATAGATGTTTCGATTTTTGATATAAATTATATACACCTATTTACGTCAATGAAAATATGGTCTGCGCTGTCTCGCGCGTAATCCGCGCTACATCATCAAAAGAAACACCCTGTAACTCCCCTAATTTTTTAATAACCTCTACCACATACGCCGGTTCGTTACGCGTACCCCGATATGGCACAGGCGCTACAAATGGTGCATCGGTTTCAACCATAATGCGCTCTAAAGGAATAACTGCAAGCGATTGATCATAATCGCGGGCAAACGTAATAACACCGCCGAATGTAAAATAACAACCTAGATTACATAAACGTTCTGCAACGGAAGCCGAACCGACAAAAAAATGAATAACAACAGGCACCGAAAGACGTGCCGCTGATAATGCAACAATAAGATCTTCGTACGCATCGTCTGTTCCTTTACGTGGACGGCAATGCACCATAAGAGGCTTACGCAATTCTTCTGCAATAATCATATGCGCCTTAAAAACCTCTTTTTGTTTTTCTTGTATTGCATCACTACCCTCTTGTAAGCGGTAATAATCAAGGCCACATTCCCCAATCGCAACCGCCTTAGGATGTAGAGCAAGGGTGCGTAATACATCACTCTTAAAAACATCTAAACCACCGTCTGCAGGATGCGTTCCTACCGTTGCCCATATACAATCAGGATGTTCTTCGGCAAGGAGTAGTGCTGCACGCGACGTTGCTTCGTCCACACCTACTGTAATAGTCCCCACACCTGCACTTTTCATGCGCGCAACAACTACCGCGCGATCAGCATCATATTCGGGTAATTGTAAGTGGCTATGAACATCAATATGCATATACATAGTATGCACTAGATAATAAGCAATATATACAATAAAAAGAAAAAGCCCGTCATGCATCCACTGCATAACGGGCTCATGTGCGCTGCAAACGCTATGCAACGGCACATGCAACTTCTACTTCTTGCTTTGGGGGCTCATCGACACAAAAACCAGCTGTTCTTTCGACCCACACGCATGTGGCATCAATGCATGTGACACCAGCACGCTCAAGAGGCAATCGTGAACGCATTTGTTCTTCATCCGTGAAAACAAGCGTCATTACTTGTCCCTCATAAATGTGACTGTCGAGAGCATGCAAAATCGCAGAAGGATTTTGCCTAAGATCAAAGACGCCTCCCAAAGATCGCCTTTGCTGAACAACAGTTGTTGGTCGCTGAGCAATTGCTACTGCAACCAATTCACGATCATCCGCATCATACACCCCCGCTCGCTTATTGCGCACTTCACAGCGCAAATTAAAACGAGCAGTGGGTGGCTTTGCCTCAAATGGATCTAAGGTAAAGCGCAATTGATGCAAGCAAAGAAACACGTGCGCTCCCACAGGCCACTCAGGTAAGGCTGGCTCTGTTGGTAAACCTTGCGGGCGCATCCAACGAAAGAAACGCAAGAAACAATTGATCATCCACACAGCAAGCAAACTCATTCTCTTTAGTCTCCTTAAAGCCAGAGAAATAAAAAATGCGCGCACCGCGCATTACCTCGAAGTACTGAAAATAGCCTAACAGATTACATTAGAAAAGTCAAGATATACGTGGAAAAAGCATACCCGTATCTCCTGCTTGTATTTTGCGCGCTGTCTCCGGCAAAAAAGGAACTAATAAGTCTGCAACAGCGTCTAAGATATATAATCCGTTGCTAATAGCAATTACTTTATCGGCATCTTCTACTTCTTTGTCCCATGGCTTGCGTTCATTTATATACTGATTACCGAATGTTATTAAATCCCATATAGCAGCAACTGCCTCATGCAATACATAATCACTCATCTTACGCCCTACTGTCTCGCGCGCCTTTGTAATGGCATGCACAACCACCTCTTCGGGAACAGCTGCCTTTGTGCTATTCGTGCGTGTAGCAAGGGCTGTTGTGCGTGCCGCAAAATTACCTAAGCCATTTGCTAAATCGGCTGTATAACGCGCTTCACATTTTTCAATACTAAAATCCCCATCGTCTGTTGGTGGAATTTCGCGCAGTAAATAATAACGCACCGCATCTGCTCCGTATTTTTTAACCAAATCAAATGGATCAACAACATTACCCAATGTCTTCGACATCTTTTGGTCATTAACCGTTATGTGACCATGCACAAATAACGTTTTTGGTAATGGCATACCAGCAGACAAAAGCATTGCCGGCCAATACAGAGCATGAAAACGCACAATATCTTTACCAATACAATGTACATCCGCCGGCCACCAGCCCTGTGGAAATATATAATTAACTAAGGCGTCACACCATACATAAATCGTCTGCGTTGGATCGTTTGGCACAGGAATACCCCACGATAAATCCTTGCGTGGGCGAGAAAAACTAATATCTTCCATGCCATGATCGATAAAATTAACAATCTCCTTTGCCCTACCCTGCGGAATAATAGTAAGTTCACCTGAAACAATGCGCTTTTTTACCTCATCTGCATATTTAGAAAGTCTAAAAAAATAATTCTCTTCTTCAATAACTTCAGGGGCGGCATTATGATCGCGACACATACCATCAACTAAATCTTTTTCTGTAACAAAAGCCTCATGCCCCACACAATACAACCCTCTATACGTTTTTTTATATATGTCCCCCGCTGCAACAAGCGTATTCCATAAGGCGACTACATTAGGCCAGTGTCGCGCTTCGTCCGATGTGCGGATAAAATCATCCCACGACAAATGCAATGCATCTTTTAATGCACGGAATTGTGCGGCATTAGTATCTACTAAATCCCGTGGCGTACTACCCGTAGCTTCGGCCACACGAGCTATTTTTGCGCCATGTTCGTCTGTTCCCGTTAAAAAAAATACATCGTCTCCCGCTTGCCTACGATAACGCGCAATAGCATCCGCCTGCACCATTTCTAAGGCATACCCTAAATGCGGAGCACCATTCACATATGCAATAGAAGTTGTGAGATAAAATTTTGACATAACATTACAAACCTAAACCACGACGACGATTCTTTTTATGTTCCCAGTCAGCAGCTATTTCTTGCAAAAGCACTGCAGCAGGTACGGCAAGTATTAAACCTGCAAAACCAAATACTGCCCCACCAAGTATTAACGCAATAATTACCAAAGCAGGATTTAAATCAGTGGTAAAACGCATAATAGATGGTACAAGTACATGATTTTCAATTTGCTGAATAATAACGAAAAGAGCGAGTGTGTAAAGCGCAACAGAAAACGAAGTCGATAGCGATATTAAAACCGCAACGCCACCAGAAAATACGGGTCCCACGAACGGAATAATTTCAAAAAGCCCTGCGAGCAACGCAAGAAGAAATGCATATTGCACATCAAGCATCCATAAACCAATAAACACACAAATAAAAACGATAACGGATAATATAAGCTGTGCCTTAAGCCACTTACCAATCTTATGACGAACGCGAAAATAAAGATCGAGTGAATAATCCTCATACGTAGTTGGCACAGTTGCTAAAATAAATTTTTCGACACCATCTTGCCCAACAGTCAGATAAAATGCGAGTACAAATACCGCCACCGCAAGAAACACGCCACCAAACAAAAAGCTAGCAATAGATAAAAGTGGTATATCACCCGTAATAAGAGAGTTCGCAAGAGCATTAAAACGATCAACAATAACGCTTGTTATCTGTGAAAATTGTATAAAGCCAAACGAACCATTAACCTGCCCATTAATACGCGTGGCATTGGTAAAAAAATTAGCAAACTCAGCAATAGCAATAGGAACAACAGCATATATAACCGCCGCTATTATAACAAAGCCAATAGCAAAAATACCGAGCGCTCCTATTCCTCGTGGGATGCGCTTTTTTTGTAACCATGTAATAGGCGCATCAAGCGCGGCGGCAATAACAATAGCAAGCAAAAAACCAAGTATCACATCGATACCCATGTAGATGATAAAGCCAAGTATAACGGCGATTGCTACGCGCCATAAACTCTGCCACGTAATATCAAGCGGGTACGACGGTTCCATTATTAAGTAATACGATGATTTTACGCGAAACGCAATGCGGCTTTAAGCGTCGCTTCGTCTCCCACAGGCCCAATCACTGCACAATTGAGGTTTTTTTCCACAAAAATAGCACGTGCTACATCACGCACCTCTTCTGCTGTAACTGCCTCAAGCCTTTCAACTAATTCTTGTGGTGAAAGTAATGGCTCGCCGGTAATTTCCTCTGCACCATAAAAAGAAGCGAGTTCGTCTGAAGCTTCAAGTCCTAATATAATACGACCTACAAGATGATTTTTAGCACGATTCAATTCAGCCTCAGGTACTACTGTATCTTTTAATTGCTTCATTTCATCGAGTATTGCATCTACCACAGGCATAAGCTTTGTTTGATCGATACCCGCATTCACCGCAAAAAAACCATGATCAGTAAAAAGATCTGTGCTTGCACGAACAGAATATGCCGCACCCATATCCTCACGTATTCTCTGAAATAAACGCGAACTCATACCTCCACCCATAATATCTGCAAGAATTTCAAGCGCAAAACGACGATTATCAAACGCCGAAAATGCACGACACCCAAGCATCACATGCGCTTGATCAATGTGTTTCTTTTTCAAATATACGTGTGGTTCTGTTTGCGCTTCTACTACAACACGCTTACCAGATTTTGCGCTCTGAGGAATTGCGCCAAATGCATTTTTTATTTTGCCGATCATGTCGGCCTCATTAAATGAACCCGCCACTACAACAACCGTTGCCTGTGGCACGTAATGTTCTTTGCGATATGCCAAAAGCTGATCTTTAGTAAGTGACCGCACCACCTCTTTAGTACCACAAACATCCCAACCTGCCGGCTGATCGCCATAGAGCAAACTCATGAAAACATCATTAATATTGCGCATCGGCAAATCTTCATACATATTAAGTTCCTCAACAACCACTCCTTTTTCTTTTTCTATTTCAACTCTATCAAATACGGGGTTTAAATAGAGGTCAGCAACAATATCGAGAGCCTGGTCTATTTTATGTGCCTCAACCTTCGCAAAATAACCGGTGTATTCTTGTGTGGTAAAGGCATTACATTCGGCACCAAGCCCATCAAGCTCGCCTGCTATATCAATTGCTTTAGGACGCTTTTCTGTACCCTTAAAGCACATATGTTCCAAAAAGTGAGATAAGCCACTTATCTCTTTAGTTTCGTATTTTGAACCCGCCTCAACAAGCACTAAAAAAGTAGTCGCAAGATCATCTTTGCGTGGAATAGTCAAAATACGCAGACCATTTTCGAGTGTTGTTTTCGTGCACGAACGCATAGCAAAGGCAACAATACACCGAAATGGACATACGGCGCAACTTGACTAAAAATAGAATAAATTGCTATTTAACAGTGAGTTTTTTTGCAATATATTCGCGCACGTCAGCAATTTTAATACGTTCTTGCGCCATAGTATCGCGATCACGCACGGTTACTGCATTGTCTTTTGCGGTTTCGAAATCAACGGTAATACAAAACGGCGTACCAATCTCATCTTGCCTGCGATATCGCTTACCAATAGACTGCGTTTCATCGTAATCACACATATATGATTTACGTAAATCCGCATACAAAGGCTCTGCAATTTTTGCGAGCTCTTCTTTTTTCGAAAGCGGTAGGATAGCAACTTTATACGGCGCCATCCATGATGGAAACTTCATAACAATACGTGGCTCCTTTTCCCCTTCTTCAGCAGTTGGCGCATCTTCTTCGTGATACGCCTCAAGCATTGCAACGAGCACGGTACGATCTAAACCAAATGTTGGTTCTATGACATGTGGTAAAAATTTATCACCTGTTTCTGGGTCGGTGTAGCGCATATCACGACCTGATGACTCCATATGATTCTTCAAATCAAAATCTGTACGATATGCAAGACCATACAATTCTTTACGGCCAAACGGATAATCATACTCTATGTCTATAGTGCGTTTAGAATAATGCGCACGCTCACCATCCTCTATTTCATGCACGTAATAATGTTCTTTTTTAACACCGCAATGCGCGAGCCATGCATGCATTTCTTCTAACCAATATTCGAAATGCTTTTGCCATTCTGCTTCGCGCACAAAATATTCAAACTCCATTAAATCAAATTCGCGCGTACGGAATATAAAGTTGCCAGGAGTTATTTCGTTTCTAAATACGCGACCTTGCGAAGCAATACCAAACGGCAACCGACGACGGACTGCTTGTAATACAGCAGGAAAATCAACAAACATCGCCTGCGCCAACTCACCACGTAAATATGCTTGTGACTGCGCATCTTCTGTAGCGCCTAAAAATGTTTTGAATAAAAGATTAAATTGTTTTTCCGCACCAAGCTCACCGCCACATGACGCACATGCATCTTTTTCTATCTGATCCGCACGAAAACGCATGTGACATTTTTTACACTCCACAAGTGGATCGGAAAATTGTTTTACATGGCCAGATGCCTCCCATACTTTCGGGCTCATCACAAGCGCAGCGTCAATTCCCACCATATCAATACGCTCGCGCACAAAACGACGCCACCATTCGTCCTTAATATTCTTTTTAAGTTCCGTGCCCAATGGGCCGTAATCCCACGAATTAGCAAGGCCACCATAAATATCTGAACCAGCAAAAATAAAGCCGCGTCGCTTTGCTAAATGAGTAATTTTTTCCATCAAGTCCATGCGTTTATATACCATGCCATTGCCTTACTCGACAATTCCCTGCCCTGTTGCAGTTGCATCGTCTGGCAAGGCAGTTGTTATTTCAGGTACCGAAGCACGAATACCAACCCCTGTAAAATCATCTGTTGCAGTCATATCGGTAACACCAAGAAGCGGAGCATTTTTACCTTTCATGCTTGCATCAGGAATACTCGCTATTTGGAATATCGCCTCAGGTGCAGTGCTTAAAAGACCAGTGGTGGCAGAAATTCTATCAAGGCGCCATACAATCTCACGCGTCGCCACATCATATATTGGCTTACTATCAACATTCGATTTTACCACGCTCGTAAACGAAACGCCTTGTGGTAATTTGGCGCGGACTATTACACCACGTACATCGGTTGCATAATTTATCAACTTCCAACGTACTGTGTATTCCGTACGATTACCCACCTTAGGAGGCAGGACACCTTTATTTACAATACCCGATTCTGCATCGCGAAAATATGCGCGCGCAGAAACATCGGCATTGCCCACCACCTTTGTTTGATAGTTGATCGTACCCACCACGCCATTTACTTCAGCTTCGCCACGCACTTCTAATATAAAATTGCGATCACCTAAACGACGAATACCATAATCATTTTTAACTTTAATTGAAAATCCCACAGAGCCACCTTCTGTCTCCGGCTTTGCCACATACCATGAAATACGTGGTACGCCATTTGGACCACGACCAAGCACACCACCATCAGCAAGAACAATAGTCGCCACATCAAACAAAGGCGACAAAAGATCAGCGGTAATTTGCAAGCCTTTTGGCGTAGTGCGCATATCCTCCATCGTATAAGAAAGAGTGTATGCAAGAGTATCACCCAAATGCGCGGCATAATCAGGTTGATCGTTAACATCCATCATAAGAGAAAGAGGAGGTGCCTCCACCGCAACTGATGTTTTATTATTCGCAATAGGATATTTAAGAGATCCCGATCGACGAGTAACCGATACACGCAATTGTGCCGTGCCAGATGCAGTAATACGCCCCTTAATCGCTAAACTATCAGACGAACCCTTTTTTAAACCGCCAATATTCCATACATTTTTTCCTTTATCAGGCTCAGTTGAGGCAGAAGTAAAAATAAATGAATCAGGGTATGAAGCGGTAACCACTAAATCATCTAAATAACTATCGGTCGTATTAGCATAGGCAATAACAATCTCAATCTCTTCACCACTCGCCGCTTTTTCTGGCGCTGTAATAGACACATTAAAGCCAGACTCTATGGTGGGCGACGACCATTCTTCTGTCCTTTCAAATACCGCCGAACTTCCTGCCTGTGCATATGATAATTGCGCTTGAAATGTACGAGGATGTATGGGCACGGCAGGTGCTTCATCACTACCACCGCCAACTGCACCGGAATCAGGCGGGGTGCTATCCACAGCATTTTCTTCTTCGTCCGCTTCAAGCTCTGGGACAGCCATAATAGTAAAAGGAATTTCGGTAAACGAACCTATGCCAACATCACCTACTTGTCGCACCATAAAACCAACGCCCGAAGAACCACCTACAAACACAAATCCCTTAGGGAGTGATAATGAGAGAGCTGCATTTTTCCATACCGCAGTAGAAGAATTACCAACGCCAACCTTAAGTTCAAATGGTGTGCCATATACAATCTTCTCTGGTCCTTTAAAAACTATCTGAACTCCTGCCGCACTATTTTTTGTAAATAAAAAATAATACGCTCCCGCTATGAAAATACCGACAACACTCAAAAGCCAAAAGAAAGCCTTCATGTATGTATATCGTACACTGGCATTACAAACGCACGCAATCTTCTACACGTGCGCGACTTAGAGCGCAATTACCACATAAAAAAAGTTGTGTGCGGAACGAAAAATAATGAGGCGCTCCACCACACCATTCGCATGCAGCAAATGTTGGATCGTACCCCAAAGCAGCAAGGAGCGTGCTTGGCGTAGGAGGTACTTCGTTTTGTAATAAATTCCACAACTCCTCATCTGGCTCCCATTCAGGCGCAAGCTCACGCACAATACGCGTATTTACAAGAGAAGCGAGTGATAATTTTTTAAACCGCAATGCATCTATAACCATAGGCAAATGATTTTTTTGCACAAAACGCACTATGCTTATAGAAAGCGGCTCTAAATGCGCGCCGAGCTTTGAGGTAATCTTGCGCGCAGAAATCGCTTTAGCGAGAATCTTACCGGAATCTTTTGTGAATAAATGCACCCGAATATCGGCATCTTTAATACATTCCTTATCTAAAACAATTGCCTGTGTAACTTGTTCAAGCATGGCTTTTATCCTATACTACCTGCACCACGCGGGTATCGTATAGTGGCCATTACTACAGGTTTCCAACCTGTTGAGAGGGGTTCGATTCCCCTTACCCGCTCCACTTAACAATATCTCCATACATGGAGATATTGTTAAAGTAAATACAATAATAATATCCCGAGCACACTATGCACTCGGGATACCCACACTCGCACTTCTTCAAGAAGACAGCCACAGCAAAATCAATAGCACCGCCACAAGAAGAACGGGAACCCACAGTGAAACCTTCCGATCCGACCCCTTCGAACTTGCATGCATGCTCATACGGGCGCTCCTTTACGCCGAAGAACAGCTCCACGTATACTCGGCACACGCCAAGTAGTATTTCTATATATAAGTGTACTCCTTACTTATTGTATATACAAAACACCTTATGCAGGATGTTGTATATATGCATTCAGAAAGATATATTCCTACTTACTATAATAGACTTGAAAAGTCTATATTAATATGCTCTATTTTCAATAGTTTAATAACATCAACCAACCCAGAAAGCGAGGTGTCCGATGACCCGAACAGCATGGCAGAGCGAACAATTTCCGACACTCTTCAACGATGGTCGGGTACGGGTTTTTAATAACCCAACCAAGGAGATTTTCGTCGAGGATATCGCCACCGGCGTCCAGATAAGAATCCAATCGAACGGTCAAGGCCTTGAATTTACCACTTTCGGTGGTGGTCAAGTCCAACCGATCGTCGTTACTGGAAGTATCGGCTGGAAAGTTACAAAATAACTCCGCTCCAACCGAGACAAGGAACCAAACCTTCGTCTCGAGGGAGCGGTTTCTTTTTTATAAAAACCTTCGCCTGTCAGGTTCGAATCCTCCATACAGAGACAAAGAAAAAGCCCCCTGGTGGAGGCTGTTGAGATAAGCGATAGCCTAAATCTCCTTTCTTTTTCTTAGTGATTGAACGACATCTCGATATTGGCTTCGGAGGGGTAGGCAACCCCGTTAAAGTGTAAGCTCTTGTTAGCGGTGCCATCACCTTTTCTAACAAGATATTACCCATCCGATTTTCAGCCAACATGCGCCTCCATTTCAGGGGGCTTAAGTTCTATCGTTCTATTCTAAATGATGCTAGGTTAAATATAACTTATTACATTTATTTTGTCAATAGTATGCATAAAACCCTTATAAAACATCATTTTTTAACCAAATCCTCTATATTCGCACAAAATAGGCTCTAACGTCATCCAATAGGGGGCACAAATATAAAACACCCCACGGGGTGTTTTATATTTGTGCCCAGGAGAGGACTCGAACCTCCATGCCTTGCGGCGCTACCACCTCAAGGTAGTGCGTCTGCCATTTCGCCACCTGGGCCGCTAACGGGATAAGCATATAGGAAATGAGGCGACTTTTCAATCAAAAAATCCCCGAAGGGATTTTTTGATTACTACTTTGCCTGTGCAGTGACGCCAGCAATTTTACGCATCTTCTCGCGCGCCTTTTTAGGCGAAACATCGCGGAGATAATACAACTTTGAACGATGAACTTTCTTAGGTGAGCTTATAATCTCAACCTTAGCAATAAGAGGTGAATGGAGTGGGTAGAGCTTTTCGACGCCATCGCCTGCAATAACCGCACGTACGGTAAATGTGGCGCCAGCCTCATTACCATGCTTACGTGCAAGAACAATACCCGAAAAAACGCTCATACGCATCTTTGGTGCCTTGTCATCAGGCTTTTTTGCTTTAGCGCCCTTTTTAGCAACAACAACCGCCTCCTTGATTATCTCATGGACGCGAATTTCTGCTCCGGGCTTAATTTGATCGGCTACTGCCTTATCCATATATGTTTCCCTATAATACACGATATCACTCTTTCGTGCAAGATTGCCTATACAACAAAGCAACTATATAGCACTCGTATCTGTGATACGTTGCTACAGCGAAAGCATACAATAAAAACAGCGGGCTTTAACCCAATTGGTTAATGGACATTTGTTTCCTCATAACGAAAGAAGGAATCCTCTCTGTGCGCCACCATACACATATTTAAACAAGCAATGTGAATGCAACGTGTGACGTGTAGTCTTGGAAGATAATACCGCTAAGACGTCAGCATCATGTTCTTAGCTCTAGAATACCTATCCTTCGAGGCCTTCTTTTTTTAATGAAAAACTGTATAATCAACCATAGAACTTCTTACCTTCTTATAGGGACGGATGCGTATCCGTTTGGATTACTATAAGAAAAATTAACGCACGAAGAAGAGGTGTGGACGCAGAGGGAAGACGTGTTGAAGCCAAGGGCGTAAATCCCGCCCTTGGTTTTTTTATTGCGCACATGCGCGCTATATACACAAACAATATGTATAACTATTGCCCTATAAAAATCGCGAGTTCTCTCGGCATATCCGCACTTATGGTAAGCCTATTGCCACGAGGTGTAGAAAATTCAATAGAATCAGCATGCAAAAACTGGCGATGTATTTTTATAGACTGTTTTTTAGGACCATATAATGTATCGCCCACTATAGGACAACCTATAGATGCCATATGCACACGTATCTGATGCGTGCGACCTGTGCGTGGCGAAACACGCACTAAAGAAGCCTGCACATCCTCTATTGTATAGGTTGCTACCAGCTCATAATCCGTTATCGCATCTTTCACCATTTTGGCGTTTTTTGTGTGCACCGTACGCTTTACCGTGCCTGAATTAAGACCAATAGGTTTATCTATAACCCCCTTTGATTCTTTGGGTGTGCCATATACGAGCGCCATATATGTTTTATGAACTGTCTTTGTTTGAAAAAGATTTTTAAAAAATACAAACGCCTCCTGCGTGCGCGGAATTATCATCACGCCCGATGTATCACGATCAAGTCGATGCACAATACCACCACGCTCTTTAGGATCATCGCCCACCACCTGTGTTTCAGGGTAATGGACAGCAAGCCAATCAACTACCGATGGATGTTCGCCATGCACAATAAGGCCCGCAGGCTTATTAATAACCAAAAAATCCGCTTCTTCGTATATAACAATTGGTTCCATGTGTGCGCGCACCAAGGATCGAACTTGGGACCTTTTCAATGTCAATGAAACGCTCTACCACTGAGCTATGCGCGCGAAAAAGGTATACTTATACTACCCTTTTATAGCCACTTCGACAATATCAGCTCTGCTATTTTACCAAGCTACCATTTGGCACTTCAGCTGCCGGATGAAGTAATACAATACCCGTTTCGTTATCAGTAGCTAAAATCATTCCTTGGCTTTCGTGGCCACGGAGCACGCGTGATGCAAGATTTATTACAAAGGGCGCTTGCCTGCCAACAAGCACAGAAGGATCAGGAAACTGCTCTGCAATACCAGACATGATTTGCCGTGTCTCTGTACCAAAATTAACGGATAATTTTAATAATTTATCACCTTCAGGAATTTTTTCCGCAGTAATAATACGGCCGATGCGTATTTCAACTTTTTTAAAATCGTCGAATGATATCTCCATTGTGTGCGCATGGAAGGAATCGGACCTTCGACCTCTGTCTTATCAGGACAGCGTTCTACCATTGAACTACATGCGCCCTTATATACTCCTACCGAATGCCACGCAATTGCCTTAATTGAGCAGCTTTCGCAACGTTAAAGGTAACAATTTTCACGCTTTTTATCAAACTACCACCAAAAGCAGCTCTACCCGTATCCACCAAAAAGCGTGCGGCCGCAACCAGATATATTACTAAAACAATAACCATAATAAAAGCTATTACCCACAACACAATATTTAATTTATTGCGAAAAAATAGTTCCATTGATTTTAGCTTCGTATACCGCACCATCTGCACTCGTAAAAAGCGCGCGATCGATACCCATTAGTGGCGCACTCCTTTCGATTTCAGTAATAAAACCAACCCATTTATCAAGCGGACCTTTACCACTCATTACATACGCCACAGTACCTGGAGTTGTTGTTGACCCTTTAACACTTTCGCCAAATGTAAACCCAAAATCAAGATTATATAGACGTGCCTTTGCCGTTATATCACGCGGTACGCTAATTAAAGAATCAGCCTCTGGTAGAATAGATACAAGGAACGGCACATAACCTTTCGCCTGCTCTGCTTGCCCCCGCAATAAGACCAAATTACCCTCCGATTCTTTCCTGCGTTCTATTTCAAGGAGTGACTCTTGAATGCGTGCCGCGCGACGGTTCATGTCGTATGCGAGCCATGCAATACCAGCACCTAAAATAACTGCGATGCTAGCCGCTATTAAAACAGTGAGCGCAATTTCTTTATAAAACTCGAATGTCACAACATATATATTATAACGCCGTAAACCATTTCTACCAAGGCAATTATAATAAACTTGATACGGCGTGGAATCGCACCCACAACTGGCGTGCGGCATGGGAAGCAATACGAGCCGAAACATCTATTACTCCAGAAAAAACAGAAGAAGCTATCACACGACGCAACATTCGGCTCATACTGCGTAGTGACACAGATTATCCTCCACTTCTTATGGAGATCGCTCGTCCACCATTTGGCATATATATACTCGGCACGTGCGATTGGAGTAGGCCCGCAGTCGCCATAGTTGGTACACGTCGCGCTACTTCCGCAGGACTCACCATAGCGCACACCTTTGCAAAAGATTTAGCCACGCAAGGCATTAGCATTATCTCTGGCCTCGCACTAGGTATTGATGGTGCGGCTCATAACGGCGCTCTTGCAAGTCAGGCGCGAGGCGCAACAACAGCAGTACTACCATGTGGACTCGACGATATATATCCTAAAACGCATGCACATCTAGCAAACGATATTATCCGCGCCGGTGGCGCTCTTATATCCGAATATCCTCTTAAGACACCGTCGTTCCCTATACACTTTCTCGAACGTAATCGTATTATTGCAGGTCTCTGTCGCGGAACGCTTGTTATTGAAGCGCCTCATACATCCGGTGCACTGGTAACCGCAAAGCTCGCCCTCGAAGCAAATCGCGATGTATGCGCTGTCCCCGGTCCTATACATCATGCAAATTATGCAGGGCCACATGCGCTTATTAAAGAAGGTGCAACGCTCGTTACATGCGCAGAAGATGTGTGTAATACACTGAATCTTATATACCAAAAATCAAGCGTACGAGAAGACACTAAAGCTATAGCACTATCACCCGAAGAACGTATTATTATCGCAACCATTAAAAAAGAAGGTAAGGCGCTAACCATTGACACAATAGCCGAACTGTCGCACCTTGAAATCCCCGTCATTAGCCGTGCCGTAGCCCTTTTATCGATTAATGGTACACTTACGGAATTAGACGGCCGTTATCTTATATGAAAACCCTTATTATTGTCGAAAGCCCTACAAAAGCGCGCACAATCGCTCAATTTTTGGACGGTAATTATGTGGTAGAAAGCTCTTTTGGGCATGTGCGCGACTTACCTAAATCTAAACTTGGTATTGATCCTGACAATAATTTTGAGCCTTCGTATGTTATCCCTACAAAAGCAAAAAGTGTCGTTAAGAATCTTAAAGAAAAGGGTAAGGCATGCGACATGGTAATTCTCGCAACTGATGAAGACCGCGAAGGTGAGGCTATTGCATGGCACTTACGCGAAGCACTCGGTATTAAAGAAAGCCAGCGCATTGCCTTTCACGAAATTACCAAAACAGCAATTCTCGAAGCTCTTAAGCATCCACGCGCCATCGACTTACACATGGTCAATGCCCAACAGGCACGCCGTGCACTCGACCGTATTGTAGGTTACAAGCTATCCCCCTTCTTATGGAAAAAAGTTGCACGCGGACTCTCTGCTGGCCGTGTGCAGTCGGTTGCCGTACGGCTTATTGTAGAACGCGAAAACGAAATACGCGCTTTCAAATCACAAGAGTATTGGAGTGTTGATGCCTTACTCACGCACGCGCACACACAAGAACATATCACCGCCGCGCTCACCAAAATTAAAGGCGAAGCACTTGATAAATTTGCTATCCCCACAAAAGAACGCGCAGAAGAAATTAAGGCAGATATAGAAAAACAAAGTTTCGTTATTACTAACGTCACTAAAAAGGAGACTAAGAAAAATCCGCCAGCGCCTTTCACCACAAGCACACTCCAACAAGAAGCGGCAAAGCGCCTTGGCTACACTGCTAAAAAAACCATGATGCTCGCCCAGCAACTGTACGAGCAAGGTGCTATCACCTATATGCGTACAGACTCGGTTAATCTTTCAAAAGAATCTCTTGCTGCGGCAAAAAGTTTTTTAGAAAAAGAATACGGACCAACATATACAACACAAGCGCCTCGCGTATTTACCACTAAATCAAAGTCCGCCCAAGAAGCACACGAAGCAATACGCCCCACCAACCCTTCCGTAACGGATATGGGCGAAAATAAACTCTATCGCCTTATATGGCAACGCTTTATAGCGTCACAAATGCCACAAGCTATTTTTGACAATACCGGTATTGATATAGAAGCAGGCCAATATAGTCTTCGTGCAGCAGGTGCAGTGCTTACATTCGACGGTTATCTTAAAGCATGGCCTACTAAATTTGAAGATAATGAAATGCCACCGGTAAAAAATGGTGAAGCGCTCGACTGTAAAGAAATAGTAGCCGCACAACACTTTACCGAACCGCCTGCACGCTACAGCGAAGCAAGCTTAGTTAAAACATTAGAAGAATATGGTATTGGTCGCCCATCAACCTATGCCCCTATTATTTCGGTAATACAAACGCGTGGATACGTAGTACGCGAGAAAGGTCGTTTTCATCCCACACCCACCGGCGAAAAAGTAAACGCCGTGCTCGTCGCCCACTTTCCTGAAACAACAGATATTAATTTTACGGCGAATATGGAAAATACGCTCGATGCCGTAGCAGAAGGAAAAGAGCAATGGCAGGATGTTTTAAGTTCTTTTTACACCCCCTTTATGAAAAACCTCGCTGAAAAATATGAAAGCGTGGAAGGCGAAAAAATAATCAAGCCTGCTGCAGAGCCTACAGATGAAATATGTGATAAATGTGGTAAGCCTATGGTGTTACGGAGTGGACGCTTTGGTACATTTATCGCGTGCTCGGGCTTCCCTGCCTGCAAAAACACAAAACGGAGAGCGCCTGATCCAAACACACCGCAAATTCCTTGCCCTGATTGTAAGGAAGGTAGTGTTATCGACCGCCGTACCGGCAAGGGCCGTACGTTCTGGGGCTGTTCACGCTACCCTGACTGCAAATACGCTACATGGAAAAACCCCAACGAACCCCAAAAGAAAACTACTGATACAGCCACAGAAGAAACAGAGACTGCTACAGAAGCAGAAAGCGAAGAATAATAGAATTACGCAAATCCATTCTCTTCAAGACGACTCATCTTAGCTATTAAAGCGCGTAAATCGTCTTCTGAAGATATATCTATCATAACCTTGCCTCCACTACCGGTGCGTTCAATGCGTACTGGTGCGCGCAGTGTTGCCTGTAATTCGCGCGCCATTTTAGAAAATTCATCTTCTGGTGTAAACGAAACAAATTGTGTACTCACAGGCAATGATGTCGGCACTACAAGAGGTGTTACAGGCACTTCTTCGGGAGTATTCATGCGTGCGATAGTACTTTTCATTTCTCGTACAGAAACATTAGTGGTAGTAACTTGCTCAAAAAGCTGTTGCTGACGAATAGGGTCTGCAAGTGCTAATAAAACACGGCCTTGACTTTCACTAATCTTTCCTGATGCAATAGCATCCTGCATTATTGTGGGTAAATTAAGTAAACGCATTGCATTAGCTATCGTTTCACGACTCTTACCCATACGCGCTGCAATTTCGCGTTGTGTCATACCAAATTGCTCCGCAAGCTTTGCATACGAACGCGCAGACTCAATAGGGTTTAAATCCGCACGCTGCACATTTTCCACAATCGCCATTTCAAACTTTTCCCTATCCTCTGGCGCACGGCGCACAACAGCGGGCACACGTGGCAAGCCAGCTATTTTTGCAGCACGCAATCTGCGTTCACCAGCGATTAATTGATATTCTATTGCGGTGCCATACGGTGTTTCCTTTTCTATTTTAGAAACAACAAGAGGCTGAATAATACCGAACTCACGCACCGATTGCGCAAGCTCCATTAATTGTTCCTCATCAAAATCTCGTCGTGGCTGAAACGGATTAGGCTGAATTTTATCAGTTTCAATATGAAAAATTGCTTCACCAGAATTCTGCTGTACTGGTTTTTCAAGCGGCTTTTCAGGAACGGCCGCTGAAGCACTTTTATCTGGTATTAAAGACTCTAATCCTTTTCCTAACATTATGCAGTGTGTAGTATTTTTTCCTGTTGAATAATTTCTTTTGCTAAACGTTCATACGCACGCGCACCCACGCTATGCGGATCATGAAAGCAAATAGGCTTACCAAAGCTGGGCGCCTCGGCAAGCGCTACAGCACGCGGAATTTCTACATCATACACGTGCCCCACGAAATGTTTACGCAATGACTTTGAAACCTCACGTGATAAGTGCTCTCTGCTATCGTACATGGTGAGCAACGCCCCTGCAATGCGCAAGTTATGTCCTAAGTTATGGTTTACCATATCAACTGTTTCAAGTATCTGACTTAAGCCCTCAAGCCCATAGTATTCGCATTGCACAGGGATAATCATTTCGTCTGCAGCCATAAGACCATTAATAGTAAGAAGACTAATCGACGGCGGTAAATCTATTAAAACATAATCGTAATGATGAGCGACTTGATGTACTATCTTTTTTAAAAATTTTTCACGCTCAGGCTTTTCTAAGAGTTCGATAGTCGAACCTGCAAGTGCAGGATGCGCAGAAATAAAATGACACCCAGGGATAGCTGTTGTACGCACGATCTCATGAATATTTTTACGACCTGCCATAGCCTCGTAAATATTCGCTCCTTGATCTTCCCTGTGCGCAGAACCAAAACTCGAAGAGGCATTTGCCTGCGGATCAAAATCCACCATTAAAACTCGCCTGCCATAGAGCGCTAAATACGACGCAAGATTAACCGTGGTGGTTGTTTTGCCAACCCCACCCTTGGCATTACATACTGCTATGATTCTTGCCATTACCCTTAGTATAAAACAAATCTGCCAATTGCATAGTAAAGAACAATTATATCAACTCCCGCCTATTACATGTAGGCATCTCCAATATAAAAATAAAACAGACATATTCCATATGTCTGTTTTATTGTGCGGTGTATTTTAAAGATAGCTCGAACGGAATTCTGCCCTCGCCGCGCGGAGCGCGGCTCGGGTGTGTCTGGCGGGCAAAATGTGCGGCTCCGCCGCGCACACTCCAAACTGCCAAAGAACCTGAAAACAAATCGGCTCGAACTTTGGAATATGGCAGAGGAATAGTGGCAAGGCAGATTATTTTCCATACCTGTCGAGAATTTTTTGTATCATTGGCGATAAACCATGCGTGATATTCGTCCGCACTTAATGGCATTAG
>Ga0194131_10002677_pt1 | contig 29050 bp, 25 predicted proteins | sample TA2KigO120mmetaG_FD_148631 | JGI IMG/M metagenome (GOLD analysis project Ga0194131, IMG submission 148631) | Freshwater microbial communities from Lake Tanganyika, Tanzania - TA2015053 Kigoma Offshore 120m | ecosystem: Environmental > Aquatic > Freshwater > Lake | place: Tanzania: Lake...
GCGCCAAGGCGCTCGATGCGCCAAGCGAGCGAGAGCCGGTCGTGGTCGTCGCACGGGCTCCTCCCCTTGGCGGCGGGCCGCTCGGTCCACGCCGTTTGCAGCCGCAGCGTGGCGGTGGCGGTGGCCTCGGCGGCGGCGCGCAGCTCGCCGAGGCGGGCCTCCGCAGCGTCGAGCTCCTGGGCTCCCGGCGCGAGGTCGCCGGGGGCCGCCATGATCACTGGGACGACCCACAACATCCCGAGCGTTCTAGCTCCGTGCACGCGGCTCCGGTAGGCCCTGCCCCAGGATCAGGGCGAACGCGAGGCGATCCGGTCGATCGCTCACGCAGCACATGAACATTTTTTCGCACGATCTGTTGACACGTCCAGAGGTCGCGTGAGAACGTGCACGGACCCCCCGCTGCTCCCCCCTCCTGCTGCTCCTCCCCGTAGGTTTCCCATGATCCCCGAGTTCCTCAAGAACCCTCCCCTCGGCCGCCCCTGGCTCCTGTACGGCCTGCTCGGCACGAGCGTCGTCCTCAACACCATGCTGGTGCTGCGTCTCGACGACGAACCCGCCACGATGGCCGACGCCACGCCCACCCCCGAGGCCACCGGCGCGGCGGCCGTCCTGCCCGTGGGCGAGGCCACCGAGGTGAGCAACGCGGCGCTGCCGCCGGAGCTGGTGCCTCCGCTTCCCGAGCCCAAGGGCGTGGCGGCGAAGGCTGGCACCACGGTGTTCAGCGGGGCGGTGAGCTCCTCGCTCTCGGCCACCTTCCAGGGCGCAGACGCCCGCTCGCCTGCCGCGCTCTCCGCCGTGTACGCGCGCCTGTTCGTGTGGGATGTCGACCTGCGCCGCGACCTGCACAAGGGCGACCGCGTCGACGTGCTCTTCGAGGACAAGGAAGGGGCCGAGCCGCTGGTGCTCGCCGCCCGGCTGCACCTCCAGCCGGGGACGGCCAGCGAGCGCCTCGTCGACGCCTACCGCTACCAGGCCGCCGGGGATCGGTTCCCCTCCTACTGGTCGAGCGACGGCGTGGAGTTGCCGCGCCGCCTCATCGACGGCCCCCTCGGCGACTACGAGCAGATCTCCTCGCTGCTTCGCGACCGTCCCACGCACGAGGGGATGGACTTCAAGACCCCCATCGGCACCGACATCGTCGCGCCGCGCGCGGGCAAGGTCACCCGGGTGAACTGGAACCACGCCGCCAACGGCAACTGCGTGGAGCTGCGCTTCAGCGACGGCACCCTCGCCAAGTTCCTCCACCTCAACGAGAACGCGGTGAAGGAAGGCCAGTCCGTCGTGGCCGGGGAGTTGCTCGGCAAGACCGGCAACACCGGCCGCTCCACGGGACCGCACCTGCACTACCAGCTCGAGAAGGGCAGCCGCGTGGTCGACCCGGTCGACTACCACGGCACCCTGCGTCGCAACCTGCCTGCCGACGGCATGGCCGACTTCCACGCCACCGTCAAGGACCTCGCCGCGCAGCTCGACGTGCGGGTGGCGAGCCTCTAGGCCCGCGCCCGGCGCCCCGTCCTCGCTGGCCTCGCCCGGAACGAGGGGGTCGCGGGGCCGCCCCGAGGCGGGAGACTCGCGCGAGTCGCGCTCGGCGGTGCCGCTAGGCCCGCGCCCGCCGCTGCTCCGCCGCCGCGAGGAACCCCACCGCCACGAGGATGAGACCGAGCGACGCCCAGTCGGTGGGCTTCGGGAACTTGCCGCCGAAGGCGTAGTAGGAGACGACGGTGGCGGCGGTGCCAGCCACCAGCGAGGTGAGCCGGTTGACGAGGCCCGCGAAGGTGGCCGTCCGGCCCTTGAACATGAAGATGAAGACCGAGAAGAAGGCGACCATGCCGTAGCCGACGCCCGCGAGAATGGCGGCCGGGGCGTGCTCGCCCGGCGACAACAACGCCGCCGCGAACCGGCCCAGCGCCTCGGGCATGCCGTCCCGCGACGCCAGCGCGATGACTGCCACGGTCGCGACCGCGAGCACGCTGCTCGCCGCGATCTGCTCCACCCCGAAGAACCAGCGATTGTCAGCCTTCCCGGCCATGCCCGCGTTCTTGAAATAGTTCATGATGTAGATGCGCAGCGCGTAGGCGAGGATGTAGGCGCCGAGGATCGCCATCGCGAGCGGATTCTGCACGAAGTCGAAGTCGCCGGGCGCCACCAGGAAGAGGTTCGTCCCGGCGGCCGCGAGCGCGAAGAACACCGCCACCTCCTCCTGCCAGAAAGGGCGCCGCGCGAGGATCCCCTGCCGGGTCTGGATCTCGTCCACGGCGCGGCTGATCACAATCACGCTGGCGCGCATGATGACCATCGCCACCATCACCGAGATGGGCAGCATGTACATCAGCGTGGTGGTGGGGATGACCACGGCGGTACACAGGCCCGAGGGCAAGATGAAGGTCCACGCGGCGGGCACGGAGGCGCCCATGACCTCGCGACGTGGCGCGTCGGCCGGCGTGCGATTCCAGCCGCGTGCGAAGATCACCACGAGGCAGACGAGGCTGCCGCCGAGCGTGGAGTAGGCGAGGAACTCCACGTCCTCCAGGCCCGGGTAACCCTTCTCCGCCGGGCCGGTGAAGTACTTGACGCTCACGCCGGTGATGACGTAGAAGCCGAAGTAGGCGGCGCAGAGTTGAACCAGCCGACCGCTGCTGCCCTCGGAAGCGCCCGCGCTCAACGCCTGCGCCTCAACAGGCCGAGCCCGAGCGCCGCGCCGAGCAGGAAGGGGCGCACCGGGATGGTGGTGCAGCCGGAGCCCTCGCCAGAGCAGCCCTCCGAGCATCCCTCGGTACCCGCGCAGCCACTCTCGTCGGAGCAGCCGAGCACCGACTCGATGTCGAACTCGACGCTGGACTCGCCGTCGCAACCGAGAGTGCCGCCCTCGCACCCGGCCACCTCCAGCGGCTGCACGTTGTCGATGTCGATCACCACCCAGGCGCCAAGCCACTCGCCGCCCGAGACCGGGATGAAGAAGATGTGCTCCACCCCGATGCCCTGCCAGCTCGGCAGCGCGAAGCTCGGGAGCAGGTCGGCGGGGAGGGCCGCCTCGAGGATGGTGGGGAGCAAGGTGGCCAGCCCGTCGGCGTAGCCCTCGCTCAGTAGCTCGTGGTCTTCCTCGCGCAGGCCCAGCGCCTCGGTGTCGAGCAGCAGTGCCGGGCTCAGCGTGCCGTCGGCGAAGGCAAGGTCGATGCCGATCTCGCCGTCCATCGCGATGGAAAATACGCGCGCCTCGCGACCGTCCAGCTCCGCGAAGGCGCGCAGGCCGAGCCCGTTGAGGTCGAGGCGCACCGGGGCGCCGTCTTCCTCGAAGCGCAGCGTGGGGGCCGCCGACGGCTGAATGATGAGCGCCACCGGCACCGAGTCGGGGAAGAGCGACGACCACTCCTCGCCGAACACGCTGCCGAAAAGCGAGCTGTCGAGGGCGATCCCCGCCAGCGCGCTGGCGTCGAGGCACAGGCCGCCGGCCTCGTACACCGCGTGGAGCACCTGGTCGGCGAAGTCCTTGCTCACCACGGCGGCCAGGTCGTAGTCGAGGTCGCCGGGGCCGGAGCCGTCGAGGATGGGGAGGTCGCTGTCGGGCACCGGCGGGGTGGCGGCGGGAACACAGTCCGAGGGCTCGCCGCCGCTCACCGTGCCGCCGAGCACCAGCGTGAGGCCGTCCTCGTCGATGTCGATCGCCGTCGGCGCGACCGAGAGCCCGACGGTGGCGCTGGTGACGTCGAAGCTCGTCTCCAGCACCAGCCCCGCCAGCGCCTCCTCCACCGAGCTCTCCAGCGAGGGGGCCAGGTCGGCGAGCGACGGGTCGATCTGGGACTGCAAGAGGTCGGTCAGCGCGTAGGGGTTCTGCCCGAGGAGCGTGCCGATCGCGCTCGCCACGGTGCAGTCGCTCACCGGGTTGGTGATCGCGCCGAGCGTGAAGCTGATCTCGTTGACGGTCGCGTCGACCACGCCGTCGACCAGCGAGAGCGACATCGAGAAGTGCGCTTCCAGCGGCGTGGTGGACAACTGCACGCCGCAGACCTCGTTCAACTCGGTGAGCGGGGGACAGGCGCCCGAGGCGCTCAGCGTGGTGGCGGTGCTGTCGATGCTGCCGTACAGCGCGATGTCGAGTTGACCGCTCGAGGGGAGGATGCGCAGGTCGTCCATGTGCAAGAGCACGTCGAGACCGTCGATGGCGAAGACCAGGGTGGCCGTCGGGTCGGCCTCGTCGCAGGCGAACTCGCCGCCGAGGGCGCCGATGGTGAAGCTCTCGGGGAGCACGTCGCCCAGCGCGCCCGCGAGGCGGTCGAGCCCACCGGCCGACACCGACACCGCCACCGCCTCGGGGACAGGCTCGTAGGCAAGGGCAGCGCCGATCCACAACATCGCCGGCGAATCCTACTCGATGCGGTACAGCTCCGCCCACACCACCCGGCCGTCGGACAGGGCGGCGACCGGCTCGCCGAGGCCCTCCGGTCGCCAGTCGTACACGAACGGGGCGCTTCCCTTCACCGCCAGGTAATGACCACCGCTCGCGACGCGACGCAGCGCGTCGAGGTCTTTCTCCTTGCGCGCCACCGCGCCCCAGCCGTGGACCACTTCCACCCCGGGACAACCCTGCTCGATGAGCCCGTAGAGCTCGTAGCTGGTCGTCAGCAGGCGGCGCACGTCGTGGTCGCGACACAGGTCGAAGAGCGCGGCCTGTCCCGAGGCGCGAAAGAGCGCCGATCGCGCGGTGCCGACGACCGCGTCGGTGGCGCGCAGCTGCGTGGCGCCCGCCCAGCACAGGGGCGCGATGAAGATCGCGGTGGCCGCGGCGCGCATGATCGACCGCGGCGGGTAGAGCGTGGATGCCACGCGGTCTGCGCCGAGCGCCCCCCAGCAGGCCAGCGGCACCGTCGCCTGGGCGAGGTGGTGGAGGTCGCGGTTGGCGAGGAAGAGCAGCGCCAGTTGGATGGGCACGAAGATGCTGAGGAAACGCAGCAGCGCCGCCGAGGGGGAACGCGTGGGGCTGCGCCACTCGAGGAAGGTGCCGAAGGCCACCACGGCGAGCCCCAGGGCGCGCATGAGGTCGAAGGCCCCGGTGGGCACGGCGCCCCAGGCGTCGGCGAGCCAGTCGAGGGGACTGCCGAGGAAACGCCCGAGGTTGGCCAGCGCCTCGCGACCCAGCGTGGCGCCGAGGGCGAGGCGCTCCGCCTGGAGCGAGAGCGTGTCGTGGGAGGGCACGGGCATGGAGAGCGCGGGATGATGCGCCGAGGCCACCACCAGCGGCGCCACGCAGAGGGCCGGGAGAACGGCGAGCACCCACCACCGCACCGGCTCGGGTGGACGGAGGTTTGGCCGGTCCCAGCGGGTGGCCAGCGCCGCGACCGCGAAGGCGACCAGCGTCGCGACGAAGGTGATCTTGGCGCCGAGGCCGAGCCCCACGCCCAGCGCGAGCGCGATCGTCCCGTGGCGGCCACCCTTCCAGCGCCGGCTCCACAGCGACCACAACACCAGGAGCCCGGCGGCCTGGAGCAGGATCTCCGTCCCCCCGAGCACGCGCTTGAAGAAGACGAAGCACCAGTCGGTCGCGAGCAGGAGCGCCACCGCGCCGGCCGAGGTTGCCGTCCCGTGAAAACGCAGGAAGCGATGCGCGAGCACGAGAAGGAGCGCGCCCAGGGCGAGGTGCGTCGCCACGCCGGCCGCTCGCCCGCCCACCAGCGCCGCGGCGCGCGCCGGCCAGTCGGCGGCGCCGCCGGTGTAGCTGTTGACCGCCAGCGGCCAGTAGGTCGCGCCGATGCGGATCCCCTCGAGCGGGCGCGCGGCCCGGGCCTCCAGGGGGCCCAGTCGTGACACCTCGGCGGGCTGGTCCCAGGACGCCAGGACCGTGGGCGGTTCTTGGAGCGCCCAGCCGATGTCCACCTCGCCGACGAAGCCGACCGCCCGGGCGGTGGTGGTGACGAGGACGACGTAGAGCACGAGCGCCAACCAGAGCCCCAGCGACCATCTCGCCATCAGAGCCCCCGCGAAATGCCGATGGGGGTGCTATCGTTCCAACAAGCGAGACCCGCGAGAGGCGACCATGTCCGACAAGGAAGCCAAGACCCGGACCCCGCCGCCGCCCGAGAAGGGCGCGTGGGAGCGCATCCGCGAGCAGGTGGAGAAGGCGCTCGACGCTCTCCTCGGGCCGCGGAGGCCGACGCCCGAGCCGATCCCGCTGCGCGTGCGCCGCCGCTGACGGCGCTCACTCCGGCAACTCCACGCGCTGTTCCCAGGCCACGAAGCGCGCCGCCTTCCCGTTGGCCAGGGCCTCGGCGATGAGCGAGGCGTTGCCCCAGCCGTCGGCGAGGTAGCCCTCGTACACGCGCTCGTAGGCGGCGTCGGGCCACACTTCCACGCGGGCCACGACGGCACGCGCCTCGGGGTGCAGCGGCTCGTCGTACAGCAAGGTCTTCGACTCGCCGGGCAAGAGCCGCGTGTCGAACAGTTCGCTGCGCTCAGCGATGTTCACCCGGCGGGCGACGAGCCCCTCGCCGCGGGTGTCCTCGATGGCGAGGCCCTCGCTGTCGACCTGGTCGACGCGGAGCCACACCTCCGGCGTGACGTAGGTGGGGAAGCGGTGGCCCACGCCGGTGGCGGTGATCACGAGCTTGCCGACGAGCCGCAGGCCGTCGCTGATGAAGCGCGCGTCGGCGTCGAAAGCCTGCTTCACCATCTCGGGGTCGTGGATGCCCTTCCAGAGGTGGCGCCCGCCCGGCATGTGGCAAGCCTGGCAGGTCTTGCCCTCGGCGGCGGCCTGCGTGCGGCGCCACTCCTCGGTGGTTTCCTGGATGAGCTTGCCCTCCACGGGCGAGCTGGTGGGCTTGAAGTCGTGGCAGCTCATGCAGAAGGCGGCGGACTGGAACTCCTCGCGCGCCACGAAGCCCTGGTGGGGCGCGCCCGCGATCGGCGACCCCTCCTTGGGCGGGCCGTACCGCACGTGCTCGCGCACGTGGCAACCAGCGCAGGTGAGACCCTCGGCCCCGAGCTCGTCGTTGCCCGCCTGCTCGAAGAGCGGCGCGTGGCAGCGCTCGCAGCGCACGCGATCCTCGACCGACAGCGAAGGGAACTGGCCGAAGAGCCCGGGCCCCATGCCCAAGGCGTGCCAACTGGCCTTCCAGTCGGTGTACTGCTGCACGTGGCAAGCCCCGCAGGCCTCGGGCCGCAGGGAGGCCTCGATCTCCGTGGACCCGGCGGGCGCGGCACCCTGCGCCGCCACCGGGTGCTTGAAGTGCGCCGCCAGCCACTCGCTCGTCTCGAGCGGCGGAACCGTGGCGGCAATCATTGCCAACGGCGCGGCGTGCGCCGTTTCCGGCTGCACTCCGCGCTGGTAGCGCCAGGCGGCGCAGGCCCCCGCGAGCAAGCCCGCGAGCATCACCACCGTCATCACTCGCCGACGAGCCAGCACGCCGGCGCCCCTATCCTCGCGGCGCCGGGGGAGACGGCGGGGGCGAACGTGCCACGTCCAACCTCCCGCCTACCCTTCCGGCCTCCCGCCTAGATCAGGCCAGCCCCGCCTGCTTCGCCACCTCGGCCGCGAAGTCGTCGGCCTTCTTCTGGAGGCCCTCGCCCATCACGAAGCGGGAAAAACGACGCACCTGGATGTTCTCGCCGATGGTGGAGGTGGCTTCCTTCACCACCTGGTCGACCGTCTTGCTGTCGTCCTTGAACCACCTCTGGTCGAGCAGGCACACGTCTTCGTACCACTTGCTCATGCGGCCGATGACGATCTTCTCGGCGATGGCCTGGGGCTTGCCCTCGGCCATGGTCTTCTCGATCTGGATGGCCTTCTCGCGCTCGAAGGCAGCGGCGGGCACTTCCTCGCGGCGCACATACTCGGGCGACGAGGCCGCGACGTGCATCGCGATCTCGCGGGCAAGGCCCTTGAAGTTCTCGTTCATCGCCACGAAGTCGGTCTCGCAGTTGAGCTCGACCATCACGCCGATCTTGCCGCCCGCGTGGATGTAGCACTCCACCACGCCCTCGGCGGCGGCGCGGCCGGACTTCTTCGCCGCCGAGGCGATGCCCTTGGCGCGCAACCAGTCGATGGCCTTCTGCACGTCGTCGCCGCTCTCGCTGAGCGCCTTCTTGCAGTCGAGCATGCCGGCGCCGGTGCGCTCGCGCAGCTCCTTGATTTGCTCCATGGAAGCCATTGGATTCTCCTGCGGTCTGCTCTACTTGTTGTCGACCGGCTCTTCGGCCGGGGCTGGCGTGCTGCGGCGCACGATCTCCACGCCGCCGTCGTCGTCGGCGTAGCGGGTGGTGGCAGCGGCCTCGGCGCGACCGGCGTTGGTGCCCGCGGCGCAAGCGTCGGCGAGGGCGGCGGTGAAGAGCTTGATGCTCTTGATCGCGTCGTCGTTGCCGGGAATGACGTACTCGATGCCGTCGGGATCGCAGTTGGTGTCGCACAGCGCCACCACCGGGATGCCGAGCTTGTTGGCCTCCTCGACGGCGATGTGCTCCTTCTTGGGGTCGATCACGAAGATCGCGGCCGGGAGACCCTTGAGGTCCTTGATGCCGCCCAGCGACTTCTCCATCTTCTCGATCTGCCGGTTGAGCTGGAGGGCTTCCTTCTTGGTGAGCGCGTCGAAGCGGCCCTCGTTGCGCGACTTGATGAGGAAGTTGAGACGGTCGATGCTCTTCTTCACCGTTTCCCAGTTGGTGAGCGTGCCGCCCAGCCAACGCTCGTTGACGTAGTACATCGAGCCGCGCTTGGCCTCCTCGGCCACGATCTCGCGGGCCGCGCGCTTGGTGCCGACGAAGAGCACGGCCTGCCCGCGCGAGGCGAGGGACTGCACGTAGGCGCAGGCCTTGACCAGCGAGGTGGCGGTCTGCTGGATGTCGATGATGTGGACGCCGTTCTTCTGGCTGTAGATGAACGGGCGCATCCGGGGGTTCCAGCGGCGGGTCTGGTGGCCGAAGTGAACGCCGGCGTCGAGGAGATCGCGAAGAGAAACGGACATGGCGTGAGACTCGAGGTTCGTGGTTGGACGACCGCCGGCGTCGCGACCCGACTCTCTCGCCCCCCGGCGGGGGACGATGGAGCACCACGGGGCGGGACGAGCTCCACGGGGGAGCCGACCGGCGTGAGCGCTTCGCGGGCGGATTCCCACGAGCGCGGCGCGGTTAGCGCGTGTGCTCGCTGGAGTCAAGATGCCTGTGGGCTACACCATGTGAACCGTCCTGCCCGACGAGCCGCTCGATGAGCTGACCGGCAACTTGTGACGCGTCGAGGGCAAGATGGAAAGCGGCACGCGACGCGCGATGACCCCGGCGCGGCTGAAGGATGGGCGCATCGCCATCAACAACGCCATCGCCCAAGAAGACGAGCTGATGGCGGAGATCGACCAGTGGGGCGAGGTGGCCGCGATCATCGTGCCCAACGCCTTTTACCGGCGCGCCATCTCCGGGCACGGTGACGACATCGTGGGCGACGACAACGGCCGGGGCGCCGGGGAGAAGCTGCGCGGGGCGCTGAAGAGCTTCGACTAGGACTTCTCGCCCGTCGTCTCGTCGCCCGTCGGCTCGGAGTCGCTGGCGGGCTGGTCCCAGGCTCCGCCGATGACGTCGACGTCGCTCGGCATGTAGCCGCCGCCGAAGCCGTCGTCAGGCGCGGGCGCCTCGGGCTCGATCGACACACTCTCTTCTACCGGAGGTTCTACCGGCGGTTCCTCGGGCAGCGCGTCGGAGATCGCCGGCGGCTCCGGGCGAGCCTCGGCCTCGCTCGGAAGAGCGCTGACCGCGCCGATCGCCGCCGCTGCGGCCGCGAGTTCGCCCAGCGAGGAGCCGGACGACTCCGCGCCCTTCTCGTAGCAGCACTTCTTGAACTTCTGGCCGCTCCCGCACGGGCAAGGATCATTGCGGCCCACGTTGTTCTGGAAGGCGAACAGCCGCGCCTCGGCACCCTTCTCCGGGCGGCGGAAGGCCGGCCGTTGCTGCACGGGCACCGGGGCGAAGGCCGACCCCTGCGCCGCTTCCTGGGCCTCTCTCGCGCGCTGGGCCGCGACCTGCCGCTCCAACTCGCCGGTGGCGGCGCGCTTCGCCATCATCTTCGCCGGGCCCTCGACGAGCAACTCCGCGTAGTCCTTGTCCATCTTCAGCACGCGGCTCACCACCGCCTCGTCGCGAAGCGACTGCATGAGCTGGAACATGTGGAAGCCCTCCTTCTTGTACTCGAGGAGGGGGTTGCGCTGGCCGTAGCCGCGCAGCGACACGCCGTCGCGAAGGCGGTCCATCGCCAGCAGGTGGTCCTTCCAGAACTGGTCGGCGAACTGCAACAGGATGCGACGCTCGGCGCCGTGCATCAGGTCGGCGCCGATCTCGCCTTCCTTGGCCTCGTAGGCCGCCATCGCGCTGTCGAGCAGCTTCTCGGCGAGCACCGCGCGGGCTTCCTCGCGGAGTGCCGCCGGGGTTTCCGTCCACTGCACGCCGAAGATCTCCTTCACGCGTGCGGTGAGCTTCTCGGTGTCCCATTCGTCGGTCTTGCTGCCGGGGGGAACGTGCTCGCCCATGAGGTCGTCGACCAGCGCGCGCATGCTGTCGCTCATCATGCCGCGGACGTTCTCGCCGGTGAGCGCGCGGCGGCGGAGCTCGTACACCGCCTTGCGCTGCAGGTTCATCACGTCGTCGTACTCGAGCAGGTTCTTGCGGATGTTGAAGTTGTGGCCCTCGACCTTCTTCTGGGCATTCTCGATCGACGCCGTGACCCAGCGATGCTCGATGGCCTCGTCGTCCTTCATGCCCATGCGCTCCATCCACACCACGGTGCGCTCGGAGCCGAAGAGGCGGAGGAGATCGTCTTCGAGGGACAGGTAGAAGCGGCTGGAGCCCGGGTCGCCCTGGCGGCCAGAGCGTCCGCGCAGCTGGTTGTCGATGCGTCGTGACTCGTGACGCTCGGTGCCGAGGATGTGCAGGCCACCGGCCTTGACCACGTGCTCGCGCTCGGCCTCGCACTCCGCCCGGTGGCGCGCCACCGTCTCCTTCCAGACCGGGTGATCAAGGTTGGGGCCCGGCGGCGGGGCACCGCGCAACTTCGCGCTTTCCTCGAGGTCGGTGGGCCAGAGGCCGTCGGGGAAGGTCTCGCCCTGGGCGCGGCGCTCGTTCAGCTCGATCTTGGCGAGGCCCTCGGCGTCGCCGCCCAGCTTGATGTCGGTGCCGCGTCCGGCCATGTTGGTGCTGATCGTCACCGAGCCGCGGCGGCCCGCCTGCGCCACGATGAGCGCCTCGCGGTCGTGCTGCTTGGCGTTGAGCACCTCGTGGGGGATGCCCTTTTTCTCGAGCATGCGGTGGACCAGCTCGGACTTCTCCACCGAGGTGGTGCCCACCAGCACCGGCTGGCCCTTCTTGTGGCACTCCTCCAGCTCCGCCATCACCTTCTTGAACTTCTCGGCCTGCGACTTGTAGACGATGTCGTGCTGGTCGTTGCGGGCCACCTTGCGGTTGGTGGGGATGGGCACCACCTCGAGCTTGTAGATCTTGGCAAACTCCTCGGCCTCGGTTTCCGCGGTGCCCGTCATGCCGGCCAGCTTGCCGTACATGCGGAAGAAGTTCTGGAAGGTGATCGTGGCGTAAGTCTGGCTCTCGGGCTCCACGGGCACGCGTTCCTTGGCCTCCACCGCCTGGTGCAGGCCGTCCGACCAGCGACGGCCGTACATCAGGCGGCCGGTGTGCTCGTCGACGATGATGACCTTGACCTTGCCTTCGCGCGGGTCGACCTGGACAACGTAGTCCTTGTCGCGCTTGAAGAGGTGGTGGGCCTTGAGCGCCTGGTTGACGTGGTGGAGCACCTCGATGTTGTGAGGGTCGTACATGTTGTCGACCCCGAGGCGCGCCTCCAGCTTGTCCACCCCCTCGTCGGTGAGGGACACCTGCCGTTGTTTCTCGTCGACGGTAAAGTCGATCTCCTTCTGCAAGACGCCGATCATCCCGTCGACGAGCTCGTACTTGTCGACGGCGTCGTCGGTCGGGCCCGAGATGATGAGCGGCGTGCGGGCCTCGTCTACGAGGATGCTGTCGACCTCGTCGACGATGGCGAAGTGGTGCCCGCGCTGGACGTAGTCCTCGATGGCGAACTTCATGTTGTCGCGGAGGTAGTCGAAACCGTACTCGTTGTTGGTGCCGTAGGTGATGTCGCAGCCGTAGGCGCTGCGCTTGCTCTTGTCGTCGCGCACCGAGCTGAGGATGGTCCCGACGGACATGCCGAGGAAGCGGTAGATGCGACCCATCCACTCCGCGTCGCGATTGGCGAGGTAGTCATTGACCGTCACCACGTGCGCGCCCTTGCCGCTGAGCGCGTTGAGGTACACGGGAAGCGTCGCGACGAGGGTCTTGCCCTCGCCGGTCTTCATCTCGGCCACCATGCCCCGGTGGAGCACCATGCCTCCCACGAGCTGAACGTCGAAGTGCCGCATCTCCATGGTGCGACGGCCAGCCTCGCGGACCACGGCAAAGGCGTCGGGAAGCAGGTCGTCGAGGGGGGCGCCGTTGTCGAGCTTCTGGCGGAAGGCCGCGGTCTGGTCGCGCAGGTGCTCGTCGGACAGCTGCTTGTACTTGGCTTCCAGCTCGTTGACACGCACCACGGTGGGCTGCATGCGACGGACGAGCCGGTCGGCGGGGGAGCCGATCACGCGGCGAATGAGGTCGTTGATCATGGGGACCCTAGCGGCAAGCCGGCGCGCCTATCACGGGCCGCGCGGAACTACGCGACTTCGTCGACGCGGGCGATGACCGTGGTGATGTTGTCGTCGCCGCCTCGCTCGCAGGCCGACTGCACGAGGCGACGGCAGGCGTCCTGAGGACCGAGCGAGCGCACGGACTCGCCGATCTCGGCCGGATCGACCAGGTTGGAGAGCCCATCGGAGCAAAGGAGAAACTTGTCGCCACGGCGCACCGCCCGCACTTGGATGTCCACCTCTACGTCTTCGAGGTAGCCCAGCGAGCGAGTGATGACGTTTTTCAACTTGTGGGTGCGCGCCTGGTCGGGCGTGAGCAGGCCGGCGCGGATGCGCTCGTTGACGAGGGAGTGGTCCTCGGTGAGCTGCTCGATGCGACCGTCGCGCACGAGGTAGGCGCGGCTGTCGCCCACGTGGGCGAGGAAGGCGTTGTTGCGGTCGAACAGGAGCACCAGGCACGTGGTGCCCATGCCGTGGTACTCGGGCTCAGCCGCCGCCTTGTCGTAGATGCGCTTGCCCGCGAGACGCACGGCGTATCGAATGCGCTCGCGCACCACCTCCACCATGCCATCGCCCTTGGCGGCCTCGATCTCGGGACTCGTCGCGCTCGACTGCAGCACCTCTTCCACGGTGTTGACCGCGATGGCGCTGGCGAACTCGCCGCCGGCGTGGCCACCCATGCCGTCGCAGACCACGAAGAGGGACAGCTCGTCGTTGATCAGGTAGTTATCTTCGTTGTTCGTCCGCTTGACGCCAACGTCGGTGATGCCGCAGGAGGTGATGCGCATGTCGCCGACAGGCTTTTATCTGGAATCGATCGGGAACGCCGCGGCGAGGCGGTGCCAAGCGGGCAGGGGGACGGTTTCCGCGCGGGCGCCGGGATCGACGTCGCAGGCGAGGAGAAAGTCGCGCGCGCCGTCGCGACCCAGGGCGGCCGTGAAGGTGTTGTGCAGCGTCTTGCGGCGGGCCGAGAAGCCGAGGCGGACGACGCGGTCGAAATGCCGGGCGTCGAACTCGATCCGGCGAGGTTCGAATCCCACCACCGCCGAGTGCACCTTCGGGACGGGGTGAAAACACCCCGGCGCGAGCGAGACCAGTCGCGACACAGCCGCGCGGACCTGGATCTGCACCGAGAGCGAACCGTATGTGCGTGACCCGGGCTCGGCCTCGATGCGGTCGGCCACCTCGCGCTGGAACATCAGCGCCATCGGCACCCCGAGATCGAGAAGCCGCAGGCAGAGTGGAGACGCGACGTTGTACGGGAGGTTGGCGACCACGCGGTCGACGGCGGGCAAGGGCACGCGCATCGCGTCGTCCACGATCAATTCCACCCCCGGCGCCACCTCGGGCAAGGCGGCGGCGAGGTCGCGGTCGAGTTCGATGGCCACCACCGTGGCGCCTGCGCGTTGCAGCGCCTCGGTGAGCACCCCCAGCCCTGGGCCAATCTCCAGCACCCGCTCCCCGGGCCGCACCCCCGCGCGCGTGACGATCATCTCGGCGATGCCGCTCGCCACGAGGAAGTTCTGCCCGAGGCGACGCCTCGCGCGGGTTTCGAGCTCGCGAAGTCGCTCGGCGGGGTGCATGGTCGCGGGGGCTAACCGCTCGCGAAAGGTGTCGGTCGCGAAAGGTGTCGGAGGTTAAGGGTTAAGACTTAGCGTCCACGGAGCCCCCATGCCTCGCCCCCCCCGGCTCGACTACAAAGGTGCAAGGCACCACGTCATGAATCGCGGCGCCCGCCACGAGCCGATCTTCGTCAACGACCAGACCTGCGCCCTGTTTCTCAGCGGCCTCGCCGAGCTACCGGTGCGATTCGGCGTCCGCGTGCACGGCTACGCGCTGATGCCGAATCACTACCACCTGATGCTCGAGACGCCAGAGGGAAACTTGTCCCGGGCGATGCGGCACTTCCAAGCCACCTTCTCCCGCGACTTCAACCGGCTGCACCCCGGTTTCGACGGTCCCTTGTTCCGCGGGCGCTTCCACAATCGACTGGTCGACGACGAGGACTGGTGGACCCATCTCCTCGCCTACCTCCACCTCAATCCCGTGGAAGCGCATCTCGTTGCCAAGGCGGACGACTCGATGTGGACCAGCCACGCCGCCTACGCCAACCTCGCGACGACACCCGACTGGCTCACGACGGGCGAGTTGCTCGCCCTCCACGGCGGGAGGGAGGCCTACCGGCACTATCTCTGGGAAGTGCAGGTGGGGCGGCGTCCCGGTCCCGAGAATTTTGACGCCGAGAACTTCCGCACGCGGCGCGCGTCGGCGCCGGCGCCGACCCGGGTTCGTCCCCCGGCATCGGCGATCGACCCCCACGAGGTCCTCGCGACGGTGTGCGCCGCGCTCGGCGTCAAGCGCGACCTCCTCCGCCGCCCGGCGCTCGGCCCCGGCGGCAACCGGGCGCGCTGGATGGCCGCGCACTGCCTGGTGTACGCGGCGCACCTCAAGCACCGCGAGGTGGCCGACCTGCTGGATGGCTCGGTGGTCACCGTGTCACAGTGGCTGGGCAAGGTGAGCGAGAAGCGCGAGACCGACGCGGAGTTTCGCCGCGCATTGCAGGCCATCGAGGAGAAGCTCGCGGCCGAACATGGTCGCGACGACTCTTGATGCGTCAAGTGCTAAGTCTTAATCCTTAACCTCCGGCACCGTGTGCGCCGTCACTCCGAACGACGACACCCCGAAGCCCGCCTCCAGGCGGCGAATCGCGACGTTGGCGATCATCGCCGCGTTGTCGGTGCAGCGCCCGCGACGGGGGAGGAAGGCCCGCAGGCCGGTGCCGCCGATGGCCTCGCGGATGGCGGTGTTGGCGGCGGCGCCGCCGCCGATGGCGATGCTGTCGAGGCCGGTGCGTTCGGCGGCCTCGCGCACGCGCAGCGAGAGGTAGCGCGCCACGGTGGCCTGGAAGCTCGCGGCCACGTCGGCTGGGCGAGTCCCGGGGTTGCGCTCGATGTGCTGCCGCACCGCCGACTTGAGGCCGGAGAAGCTCAAGTCGTGCGGGCGCCCTGCCGGGCGGGGCATTGGGAAGGGGATGTTGTCGCGACCTTCGCGCGCCAGTCGCTCCACGCCAGGGCCGCCCGGGTAGCCCAGGCCGAGCAAACGCGCGACCTTGTCGAAGGCCTCGCCCACGGCATCATCCACCGTGGTGCTGAGCACCTCGTACTGGCCCACCTCCCGCGCCGCGTAGAGCGTCGTGTGCCCACCGCTCACGACGAGAGACAGGAAGGGGAAACACGGCGCCGGGTCTTCGAGCAGCGCGCTCAAGAGGTGTCCCTCGAGGTGGTGGACGGCGACAAGCGGCACATCCCAGCCGATGGCCGCGCCCTTGGCATAGGACAGGCCTACCAGGACCGCGCCCACCAGTCCCGGCCCGGCGGTGACCGCGACAAGGTCCGGTCGCGACACGCCCGCCTCGTGCAGCGCCGCGCGCACGGTGGGAACGATCTGCTCGCAGTGCGCCCGGGAGGCCCACTCCGGCACCACGCCGCCGAAGCGCTGGTGGACCGACTGCGAGTACACGACCTCCGAGAGCACTTGCCTGGGGGCGCGCACCACGGCCACGGCTGTGTCGTCGCAGCTCGTCTCGATGGCGAGGACGTTCACGGGGAGCTGTGTACCACCCTGGGACGGTAGGTCGCCTCGTCAAAGCGGCCGTCGTCCTGCTTCTTGTCGTGGCACTGCGTGCACTGCGAGGTGGGCGGGTTCGCGACCAAGGGATTTTCGGCAGGCGACAACACGTGGTCGCGACCCGCCCCGTGGCAGGACTCGCAGCCCACGTTGACCAGCGAACCGAGCGACCGCGGGTCGCCGGGGCCCTCCGGCGAGAAGGCGCCGGTGGCGTGGCAACTCCAGCAGTCCGAGTCGAACTGCCGGCTGGCGGCCTCGAGCGATGCCCAGGCCCGGGCGTGGGCGGTGCCCTGCCACTGCGCCCTCTCCACCGGGTGGCAGCCCGCGCAGGCCTCGCTCCCCACGAAGGCGCCGGTGTAGGCCGGAGGCGGCTCGCTGTCCTCGACCATCCCCTGCGCCATGGGCGTCGCGCCGCTCACCGTCGCCTTCACCTGCTGGACGCGGTCGTGGGTGCGAGGGTGCTCCCCCACGTCGTCGCCGAGGGCCACCAGCTCGTTGCTCGCCTGGTGGGCCGGGCCGCTCGCCGACACCGCCGCAGCCAGCTCGGCGTCGAGCTTGGCGAGGCGCTGCTGCCAGAACTCCCGCTGTCGCGACAGGCGACCCCTGGCCTTGTCGTCGGCCGCCTCGCGGATGCGCCTGTCCACCTCGGAAAGCCGCGCCCGCGCGCTGTCGACCTCGGCCGCCTTCGCGGCGCGCGTCCCGGCGTCGCGCCATGCCGACGCGCCCGGCGCCAGCTCTCCCCTCAAGACACCGAGCATCTTGCCGCGCGACCCGTTCGACAGGCGAAGCCCACCGTTGGGCAGGGGCTCGGGCACGCGAAAAGGCGAGGCGGCATCGGCCACCACGATGAAGTCGATGGCGGGCACGGCCTTGGCCAGCGCGAGGTCCTGAGCCTCCTCCTGGTCGGAGAGGACCACGACCACGGTGTCGCCCGACGGCGCCGAGGCCAGGGCACGAGCGGGATCGAAGGCCCGGCAGGCGGGCACGCTCAGCTCACCCGACACCACCCCGTAGATGGCGAAGTTCACGCCGCCCTCGGCGCGCTCGATGACCGCCGGCCAGGGCAGCGGCGTGCCGCACTCGAGGTTGCTCACCACGTAGGGGAGTTCGTGCTCGGCGGCGACCGCCTCGACGAAGGCCCGGCCGAGCGCGAACTCGCCGCGGGCCGGCAGCATCGCGTCGATGCCGCCCCAGGGCGTGGTCTCCGCGATCAGCCGCGCCTTGGCCTCGCGCTCGCCGCGCTCCCCCTCCGGGACCGACCGCCCCTTGTAGAGAAGGTTGCCCGCGTCGACGACGAGCGCCGCGCCGATCTCCTCCAGCTTCTTGTTCCTGCGGGACAGACCGCCCTGCGGGTGCCGCGGTCAGCCACAGGGCTCGATCTCGCCGGCCACGCCGCCCTGGTAGGCGAGCACGAACTTCCCGTCGCCCACCGGGGCCGGCGGCGCCACCTCGGTGGCGCAGGCGAGCAGGAGGCCGATCACTGCGGCGGCGCCTCGGTTTCCAGGCGCTGCCGCTCCTTCTCGGCCTTGGCTTCCTTGTTCTTCTCGATGCGCTCCTGCCGCTCCACCTCGCGCTCCTTCTTGCGCTCGGCGTCGATTCGGGCCTGCCGCTCTTCCTCGGCGGCCTCGCCCCGGGCATGCCGACCGTGCTCGCGCATCAGGTCTTTCACGACGTCGACCAGCCCGTCGGTGACGATGTACACCTCGGGGTAGGCTGCGTGCTTGGCGAACCAGCGCGGCCGCTCGTGGCCCTCGTCGTCGACCGTCGGGGGCGCCGACTTGCCAACGAGGATGGTCGCCGACTTGCCCTCCTGGTCCACCATGTCGACCTTCACCGTCGGCCTGTCAAAGCCGTAGGCGACGTCGGTGCCCCCCTCGCCCACGAACTCGTCGCTGTCGATGTCGGCGGCCCGCGACGCCACGCGCCGCGGCGTGGAGCCGGGGACGATCACGCCGTCGTCCCACTGCCACTCCCCCACGGCCTGGCGCACGGTCACCGTGCCGGCGAGATCCTGGTCGTCGGGGTCGCCCGGTGCGAAGGCAGCGGTCAGCGACACGAGCTTATTCTGGTCCATCCGTCCGAACTGCGTGAGTCGCAGCTCCTGCGGGTTGACCATGTAGTCCTCGAGGAAGACGTCGCGCACCTTGTAGACGAAGGACTCGCCGGCCAGGCGGGCGTAGGCCAGCGGGTACTCCCCATCTTTCTCGCCGGTCGGCGAGCCCAGCTCCAGCGTGATCGGCTCCCGACCGCCGGAGAAGCGGATGGTGATGCGGGCGCGCGGCGGCACCAGCCCCTGCGAGGCGGGGTCGGCCGTCTCGTCGCCGAACTGGATGGCCTTCATCGCCGAGATCCGGCCGAGGAGCCCCCTCACCTCCATGTCGCTCGCCGCGAACTGCGCCGGCTCCAGCAGGTCCCAGTCGCGCTCGCCGCTGCGCTGGATCTTCAGAGGCTTGCCACCCGGCAACTCGGCCTCGAGGCCGTCGACGTCCTTGCTGTCGAAGCTCGCGAAGCGACGCTCGCGAAACTCCGAGAGAGACAGAGAGTAGTAGTCGACTGCCGACTTCTTCACCGTGTAGATGACGTCGTCTTGCTTGCGACGGATGTAGAAGCTCACGCCCGAGGGGTTGGGGTCGCCGGCGTAGAACTCGCGGATGCTCCCGTCACGCATCGTGAGCTTTACATACACGGCGCTGTCGCCGAGCCCGTAGAGCGCGGGCTCGCCGGGGTCGTCCACCACGGTGGCGCGCGACACCAGGTCGTGCAACTGGTGCTTCACCCGGTTGACCATCTGGCGGCTGGCCCGCATGTCGGTGCCCTCGATCCACCAGGAGTCCGGCTTCTCCACCAGGGTGATGGTGCCGTCGGCGCGCGTGACATCGACGCGCACCAGATCGGCCTTCTCGAAGGCGAATAACTTCACGCCTTCTTCCACCTTCATCAACTCCTTGCGCTCCTTGGGCGTGAGCTCCCTCGGCTTGAGCCCGAAGTAGGCGCCCACCAGCAAGCCGAGCGCCACCAGCGCGATGATCGTCCCCCGGAACTGCTTCACCGGCCCCTCCGCGATGCCCACACGCCGAGCCCGAGCAACACCACCAGGATGGGCCCCATGCCCAGCGCCAGGAAGCGAATCTGCTCGCTGTCCTCCGCAGTGAGCGCGAGGCGCCGCACGCTGGCCGGCCTGCCCACCACGCTGATCCGTCCCTCGTCGCCCACCAGCCATCGCACGGCGTTGAGAGCGAAGCTGGCGTTGCCTGGTCCCTCGGCGAGAAGCGTGTTGCTGAACACGTCGGCATCGCCCACCACCAGCACCCGCGTGGCCTTCTTCTTCACCAGCCCCGAGGCGGGCGACACGTCGAGCGCCACCGCCATCTGTGCCGGGCCCTCGCCGTCGATACCCGGCTCGTAGAGCCCCTGGCCGTTCTTCACCTCGCCGCCACGGTCGATCCAGCCGTCGCGACTGGTCTCCAGCACGATCGTGGACCGGACGCCCTCGATGGGCGGCACCGACGGCTGGACGGGCGCCACGCCGGCCACCACGGTAACGAGGCTGTCTTCCGACAGGTCCTTGGTGATGGGATGGGACTTGTACCGGGGGACGGGGCGGTCGGGGTAGGGGAAGACCAGCAGCTTGTCGAGCACCCGCCCACTCGGGATGACCACGCCCAGCCGCGCCAGGAGCGAGGGCACGGGCGACTCCGGGTCGACCGCGAACAGCATCGGCCCGCCGGTGGACAGGTAGGCCAGGAGCAGGTCTTCCTCGAGGGCGGGAATCGCCACCTTCGGGCGCAGCACCAGGACGGCGGCCGCGTCGTCGGGCACGCGCGGGACGGGCATGTCGCGCTGGCGCACCAGGTCGAGCCGCTTGAGCTCGTAGTCGTCCTGGTCGAGCGCCCCGGCGAGGTCGGCGAGGCCGCCGGGCTCGTGACTGTCGGGATCGAGCTCGCCGTGACCCACCAGCGCGTAGACCACGCGCCGGTTGTCGGCCATGAGCTGCGCGAAGGCACGGTTGATGGCGGCCTCGCCCGTGAACTCGAGGTGACGGTCTTGTCCCTTGCCCACCCGCTTGAACATCTCGCGGTCTTTGAGGTCGACGCGACCCTCGCCCCGCTGCACCACCACCGCGCCGTACTCGGTGACGCCGAGTTTCTCGGCGGTGAGCCGGTCGCGGTCGAAGTCGACGAACTTCACCTCGACCACCTGCGAGGCGTAGTCGAGCTCGTCGAGCAAGTCGCGGAGCGCGCGATCCTTGAAGTAGGCCTCTTTCTTACCGGCCTGGGCGGAGAAGGCGGTGACCCTGACGGGCTCGCCCCCCTGGTCGAGGAGCGCGAGCTTGGTGCGCGTGTCGTCGAGGAGGATGGAGCCCTGGTCGGCGCTGAGGTCGACCCGGCCGCGGTGTAGGTCGACGATCGCGTAGCCGACACACGCGGCGACGATCACCAGGAGCGAAACCAGGAGCGCGTTGCTCCCGGCGGCGAGGCGACGCTTGGACTGGTTGCTCACCGCCACCGGCGTGACTCCAGCGAACGGTAGGTGAGAAAAAGGAAACAACCCGCAAAGGCGAGGAAGTAGTACACGTCGGCGCTGTCGATCACCCCGCGGTTGAAGCTCTCGAGGTGACTCAGCACCCCGAAGGCCTGGATCTTCGCGGCCCACTCGTCACCGACGAGCGCCTCGGCACGGCCTACGAGCCAGAAGGGCATCAGCATCACGATGCCGATGAGGCCGGCCGCGAGCTGATCGTCGACCAGCGACGAGGAGAACAGCCCCGCCGCGCAGAAGGCCGCCGCCACCCCGAGGAGGCCCAGGTAGGTGGTGAACACCACCCCCCAGTCGGGGTCGCCGTAGTAGGCGAGGATCAAGGGGAGGATCAGCGTACCGAGGAACATCAGCAGGCAGAGGGTGAGCGAGGCGAGCCACTTGCCGAGCACCAGCGCCATTGGCGACACCGGCGAGGTGAGCAGCATCTCCAGCGTGCCCTGCCGACGTTCCTCGGCGAAGTGCCGCATGGTGAGCATCGGCAGCACGAAGAGCTCGGCGATGGCGAGATTACTCGCCAGGACGCGCATCGACGCCTCGCCGGTGAGGGTGAGGCCCAGGTAGAAGAACAACCCCGCGAGGAACATGAAGACGGCGAGGAAGGCGTAGGCGGTGGGGTTGACCGCGTACACCCGCATCTCCTTCTTCCAGATGGTGAGCACCCCGCTCAAGCGAGCCCCTCGCGGCCCACGATGTCGATGAAGGCTTCTTCCAGCGAGGGCAGCCGCGACTCCAGGGCGCGAATGCGGAACTCGCCTCGCGCCGCGCGATCCGCCAGCATTTCCCGTGGGTCCGCGGGCGCCCGCACGCGGAACGCCGCCCAGCCCCCGGCCTGGCCGACCGGCTCCACCAGGGCCACCCCGGGCAGTCTCCCGAGCCGCGGGCCGTCGATGCCCTGCACTTCCACGTAGGTGTAGGCGCCCCCGCGCGCCATCCCGCGGATGGTCGCGATGTCGCCCTCGGCCACGAGGCGACCGCGGTTGATGACCACCGCGCGCGGACACACCGCCTCGACCTCGGAGAGGATGTGGGTGGAGAGGATCACCGTGTGGGAGCCCGCTAGCTCCTTGATGAGGTCGCGGATGCCCACCACCTGCGCCGGGTCGAGGCCGCTGGTGGGCTCGTCGAGAATCAAGACCGGCGGGTCGTGCACGATGGCCTGCGCCAGCCCCACGCGCTGCCGGTAGCCCTTCGACAACGACCCGAGGAGGCGCTTCTCCCAGCCCCGGAGCCCCACGCGCTCCATCACCTCGCCCGTGCGGGATGCCCGTCGCGATCGCTCGACCCCGCGCAACTCGGCGCAGAACAGGAGGTAGTCGCCGACAGTAAGCTCGGGGTAGAGCGGGGGCGTCTCCGGCAAGTAGCCCACGCGGGCGCGCACGGCGTAGGGGTCGTCGAAAACGTCGAAGCCGGCCACCTTCACCTCGCCGGAGGTGGCCGGGATGAACCCGGTGAGGATGCGCATCGTCGTCGTCTTGCCAGCGCCGTTCGGACCCAGGAAGCCCACCACCTCGCCCTTACGGACCTCGAAGCTCACGCCGCTCACCGCCGCGCGGGGGCCCCAGGCCTTGTGCAGATCGACGACGGAAATCATGGGAGGCGCGGTTAACCGGTCCCCCATGTGGTGGATCGCGCTTGCGACGCTGCACGCCGAGCCGGTGGACCGGGTGCTCGTCTTCGCCGGCGACCGCATCGTGACCGAGGGCGACGTTGCCTTCGAGGCCTTCTTCTCGCCTCACGACGCGAGCCCCGTTCCCGCCTTCGAGGATGAGGGCTACCCGGTGGAGGAGAAACTCGTCGACATCGCCCTTGCGCGGGCGCTCGCGGGCGATCTCGCCATCTTCCGCCCCTCGGATGCGGAGGTGCGGGCCCGCCTCGATGCCTTCCTCGCCAGCTTCGCCGAGCCCGAGGAGGGCCGACGTCGCCTCATGGAATGGGGCTTCGACGGCGAAGAGTTCATGGGCTTCCTCTACTCTCGCATGGTGGCCGAGCGCTGCGTGCTGCGCAGCGTGGTGGCGAGCGACACGGGCGCCGACTGGACGGAGCGCTACGCGGCGTGGACCACCGAGCTTCGCAGCCGTTCCCCGGTGCGGCGGGCGCCGTGAGCCCGGCCGAGCCCATCCGCGAGGCCACGGTCGCCGACGTCGATCGCCTCCTCGAGCTCCAGTCCCTCTGCTTCGGCGGGGAGGCCTGGACGCGGGGCATGGTCGAGGAGGAGCTGCGCCGTCCCGGGTCGATCTTCCTCGTCGCGGGGTCGCCCGTGGACGGCTTCGCGTGCGCGTGGGCGATCCTCGACGATCTCCACCTGCTCCAGATCGCAGTGCATCCCGCGCGCCGTCGCGAGGGCCACGCCTCGTGCCTGCACGCAGCCGTGCTCGACGCGGCCCGCCGCCAGGCGGTGGCTGGGTGGCTGGAGGTGCGTGCCGACAACGCGGGCGGCATCGCCTTCTACGAGCGGCACGGCTGGGTTCCGGTGGGGAAACGCACCCGGTACTATGCCGATGGTTGCGACGCCCTGGTGTACCGGATCTCCTTCAGTAGCCCGCCGCGTACCTGAAGGTCTTCTTCACGGGGAAGTCCTTGGCGATCTTGCCGAAGCTCCACGCGCCCACCACGCGGGCGATGCAGCCTTCCACCTCGGCGTCGGATTGCGCCAGGGGCTCCACCTTCACCTTCTTCACCGTGCCGGAAGGCTGCACGGTGAACGACACCCTGAAGTCGCCCCTGAAGCTCTCGTCGATCCTGAGCCGCTGTTGCACGCAGGTTTCCACCTGCGGGGAGTAGGCGGAGATGACCTCTTTCGCCATCGCGAAGATCGCCTCCTCGTCCTGGAGCACGTCGCTGGCCACGCGCGTGACCCCGATGTCGACCTTGCCGAGGGCCACTCCTCCCTCGCCGCCGCCGTCGACGCCCACGGCCATGTCGCCGCCGCCTGCGCCGCTGGGCACGTACCTCACCGCCGCCTTCGCCGCGAGCGTGCCCCCGCCCTCCACGGCCGCAGCGGGAATCGCGGCCTCGCTGGGCTCGACGCCGCGGGGACGTGCCGCGCGACCCCCATCGGAGCTCGCGACCGCCTCCGCGGCCGCCGATTGCGCCGGGGCGACGCCTCGCGAGGCGGCGGGGACATAGGTCTCGTCGATGTCGTAGACGAGCTCGCCTTCCCGCCGCTGAGCGTCGAGGTAGATGGCGCCCGCGCCCGCAGCGAGGAGCAGGAACAGGACACCCGTCACGAGGCCCCTGCGGAGCTTCTGCAACCTCGCCACCTTGGCGGCCTCGGCCTCCCGCTTCTTGCGCATCTCGAGACCCGGGTCGGTCGCGGCCTCCTCACCGGGGATCTCGAGCATGCAGTGCGGGCAGTTCCCGCCGGCACGCGCTAGGTCGGGCGGGACCACTCCCTTGCAAAAGGGGCAGACAGGCGCGGGCTCGGCGTGTGCAACCACGGTGGCGTGCGAAGGTAGCAAGTCAGGCTGCGTATCGGCAACGGACATTCGCGACTACACGGGACCCGAAATCTTGGGGCCCTGCCAGTCGGTCATGCCGCCAACGACGTTGTAGACGTGGGATGCCCCGATGCTCGTCATGAACTCTGCGGCAGCCGCAGATCGTCCCCCGCCCTGGCAGACGAACACGATGTGAGTCGTCTGCCCCAGTTCCGCGTAGCGATGCGGCAGCTCGTCGACGGCAATGAAGTGGCGCGCGAGGGGGCTGCGCTCGCGCTCGATCTCCACGCGCGTGCGCACGTCGACGAGTACGAAGGGGCTGTCGGCCTCGCCGAGCAAGGCGATGGCTTCGTTACTGTCCACGTCCTTCACGGCGGCCGGCATCGCGCCGGGCGTGCGCAGGTTCGCGTCGCCCACGGGGTGCTGGGGCGCTGGCGCGACCGGCGGGGGCGCGGTCCGGCCCTCGATGCCCGACACGAGGTCGACCAGTCGCTCGACCTCGGGGAGTCCGCGCTCGGAGAACTTGACGGTGCCGTCCTTGCCGACGATCACCACCTGGTCGCGGCAGGTCGGCATGACCCGGCCCGAGGCGCGATAGCCACGCGCCGCCATGGCGAAGGGATCGTAGAGCAGGAAGAACTCGATTCCGGCCTGTTGCCGCCAGGCTCGAAGGGTGTCGGTGCGCGACGTGTTCACGCCGAACACGGCGCAGTCGAGCGCCTCAAAGCGCCCTCGCTGCGCGTCGAGGCGCCGAGCCCAGGTGGCCGTTGGCTCGTCGAGCGAACGGAAGAAGACAAGGAGCACGTGCAGGTGGTCCTTGAAGTCGGGCAGCTTGATCCAAGTGCCATCGTCGGCCGTGAGCGACAGGCCAGTGGCGGGCGCGCCGGGCGCGCGGGGCTTCCAGCGGACGATTTCGGCGAGGCGCAGCATGGCCGGGCTGCTATACCGAAACACGCGCACGCGCGCCGGCTTACCCGCTCATCTCGGCGCGGGCTTCGTCGCGGCGCCGGAGCGCCTCGAGCAAAAGGAATTCCGACACGCCATGAATATTGGTGGCCCCGCTGTCTTCGAAGCGAACCTCGAAGCGGCCCTCCGAGAGCGTGGCCATCGAGAAGAGCGCCTCCTCGCCTGTCCGGCGCCCGTACTGCCCGGCCACGATCTGGCCGTCCCGCACCTGGATGCCCCCCGGTTCGCCGACGCCGGTGACCTGGACCACCGCCGTCTTGCCGCCCAGGGTGAGGGTCTGGAGCAGGTCGACGAGCGACAGATCCGCGAGCGTGCCCGAGATGCCCACCGTCGACTGGGGGCGCCGCGCGACGGCCCGGCGGAGCTTGGCCACCACCACGTCGGGGTGGATCGGTTTTTCCAGCACGTCCTCCGCGCCCAGTTCCAGGCCGCGGGCCACGTCGCGGGCCCCCCCCTTGTCGGTGAGGAGAATCACCGGGACATGGCGGGTGGCGTCGGCCCGGCGCAGCTCCAGCAAGAGCGAGATCCCATCTTTCCGCGGGAGCCGCTGGTTCGCGATGATGGCGGCAGGGACCAGGTTTCGAGCGAGCTGGGCGGCCTGCTCGCCGTCGGCGGCCACCACGACGTCGAAGCCAGCGGCACCGAGGCGGGCCTCGAGCGCGGTGAGCACGGCGGCCTCTCGCTCGGCCAGGACGACGGCGCTCGACCCGCCCCCCCCGGCGGCCACCTGGTGGCGTAAACCTTGACGACGCAAGACCTGAGCGAGGGCGCGCAACACGCGCGCGTCGTGGCGAGCCGCCTCCGCGCCGAGCGCCTGCACCAGGTCGCCGCCGTCGAGCACCGCCGCCCGGACGGCGGCCCGCGCCGTGTAGAGGATCTCCACCCGCACGTCGCGGCCGGGACCGTCCTGGCCGCTGAGGCGCCGCTCCACCGCGGTGAAGAGCTCCGCGAGGTCCCAGGGGGGGTCGAACTGACGCAGGACGGTCAACGCCAGCGCGAAGCGACGCCCCTCGTCCTGGGTGTCGAGCACGCCGCTGACGATACTCAGCTCGTCGAGATCGGCGAACAAGGCGCCAAGCTGTACCGCATCGCGCTCCTCTGGGCGCAGGTCGAGCTCCTCGGAGAGCGCCGCGCAGATCCGCGCCGTACGACGCACGCGCGCGCGTGCGTCCATCTGGCGCCCCTCCCCGGCCAGCAAAAGGAACTCGAGCAAGCCGAGGAAGAAATGTCGACTCCGTTCCTCCGGGATGGCCGAGCGCCCGCCAACCCCGAAGGCATCCACGGCGCATACCCGGAGCCCGGGACAGGTGCGCCTCCAACCCACGATGTAGGGCTCGAGCGAACGGGCAATCGCTCGGCGAAAGAAGATGCACACCGGCCGGTCAGCGGGGAGGAGCGCCGCCACCGCGTCGGGATCGCTCACCACCTCGGCGTTGCCGCCCTCGAGCGCGTCCATGCGGCGCACCGCGCTTCCCAGCTCCGCGTGAGTCTCGACGACGATGGTCAGCGGCTCGTTGGGGTCGACTTCCCTCAGCTCGGTCAACCGCCGCGGCGCACCGGCCGCCTCGACGGCCCCGACCTGCGGCACCGCCCGCTCCAGCAGGCGACGCAACGCGGGCTTCGAGGCAACGAAAAGGCGCAGGCGCAACGCGTTGGCCGCGGCCTGGACCTGCCTCAGGGCGGGAAGGTCGGTTGGGTCGGCGGTAAGCAGCGAGAGCACACGTTTCTCCGGGTCGAGAAACGTCGGGACCAGGAGCCGCTCGCGCATGAGCTGCGGCGGCAACAAGGCCACCACGTCGGGCCCGATCTGGAGGCGCTCCACGCGGTCATCGGGAACGAGGTTGAGACGGAATTGTTGCGCGAGCGCCCGCGCCAGCCCCGCCTCGTCGAGCAGGCCCATGGCCACCGCCAGCTCGCCGAAGCGCATACCCGCGCCCACCGCGCCGTCGGCGAGGCGCGCGAGAACCTGCTCGACGTCGACCGGGCGCAAGAGGCCCAGGGAGACGCAGATCTCGCCCAGCGGGGTGTGACTCATCACGGCGAACATATTCGGCGCGGGCCGCTCCGTCCGTGGCGAGACGCCGGGGATAGGAGGTCGCGATGCGGATCTCCCGCCAGTCCAACCGCACTGCCGCCAATACCTCACGGGCTCAACTCACGGCGGAAAACCGGCTGAAAGATGTGTTTTCCGCGCTGATGAAAGACGCGAAGGCGGCACGCATGTACCAGGGCATCCAGACCGACCAGGTTGCCAGCCGCAGTCGCTTCCAGGCCGCATTCCTCGGCGGCCTGCGTGACGCGCTCGCCGAGGTGCCCATGCTCATGCTGGAAGTCACCCCCGACGCGCTATTTTTCGGCGACGCGGTAGTGCTCGAGGGCAGCGAGCGCCAAGGCGACATGCTGGAGGTCCTGTTCGCCGAGGGCCTGCGCATGCTGTCGATCGAGGCCGGCGCCAGCGACGAGGAACTGCTCACCATGGCCCGGATCCTGCTCACGCCATGGCACGAGCACGCCAGCAACGAGCCCGACCTCGCCAACACCGCCTGGCAGGCCGACTTCACCCACGTGTACTTCGAGGTGGTCGACAGCCTCTCCGACCAGGAAGGCGAGGACCATGGCGAGAGCCCGGTGGCGAGGGAGTTGCTAGGCCTCATCAAGGAGATCAACCAGCGGGCCGCCGGTGACGACGACCTGACCCGCATGCGGCAGGACGAGTTCGCCGTCCTGTCGAAGCTGCAGGACCACGTCCAGTTCGGGGACGACGAGGCCAGCGACGCGGCGGGTATCGAGGACAGCATCGGGCCGACCCTGGCGGCCGAGGTGCGCGCCCTTCGCAACAACGCCGACCTCGACTGCGCCGACGTTGTCGGCCTCCTGACCGCCTGCCTGGAGCACTGTCCTGAGCCGACGAGGGCGCGGGCGGTGGGCGAAGCCATCTTCTCTTACCTCGTCAACGCGGTGGCCTCCGGCGCGGCGGCCGAGCACCTCGTGCATCGTGTGCACGAGGTGCTCAACGAGGAGTTGACGCCGAGTCTCCCCCACCGCGACGCGGTGCGCGAGGCCGCGGCAATCATGGCACGGGAACCCCTGCGGTCGCGACTCGGCCGCATGTTCGCGGCGTGGGACGCCCGGGAGGCTAGCGGCACCGCTTTCTCGCTGTTCGGGTTGCTTCCCGGCGAGGACGACGCCATCGCCCTCGCCGATGGCCTGCCCCAATGGGCGGTGCGAGTGCTCGCCGACACCGTTCTCCTCCGCGCCGCACCCGAGCCTCGCACCGCCATCGAGGTCCCCAAGCGGTTCTGCCACGCGACTGGGGCGGGATCGATCCTGCTTGGCCTGTCCATGGTGGCACGCCAGGGCGACCCGCGCCTCATCGAGACTGCGCTTGCTCACGCCAAGAGCGAGCGCGACGATGTGCGCGAGGCGGCGCTGGTCGCCCTCAGAGCCCAGCAGACACCGCGCGTGCGCGAGCTGGTGCGGGCGGCGCTCGTCGACCCCGCGGAGGGGGTCCGGATGGAAGCCATGCGCTACGCCGTCGCCTACCGCGACGCCGAGGTGGCCACGGCCCTCGAGGTACGGCTCTGCAACGGCGCCCTCGGGGAGCTAGGCGCCACCGAGGTGAGAGCGCTCTGCATCGCCTACGCGCGCCTCGTGCCCGACCGCGCCGAGCCGCTCCTGGGCGACTTCGCGCTCGGTCGTCGGGTGCCGACGCACCCCGAGCTGCCGAGGCTAGTGCTGCACGGTCTCCGCGCGGCGGGCACCGGCACTGCCCGGTCGCTGGTGGAGAAGGTCACCCGCACCGTGCCCGCGCTCGCCGAGGAGGCG
>Ga0194131_10002679_pt1 | contig 29036 bp, 27 predicted proteins | sample TA2KigO120mmetaG_FD_148631 | JGI IMG/M metagenome (GOLD analysis project Ga0194131, IMG submission 148631) | Freshwater microbial communities from Lake Tanganyika, Tanzania - TA2015053 Kigoma Offshore 120m | ecosystem: Environmental > Aquatic > Freshwater > Lake | place: Tanzania: Lake...
ACCTTGGACGCCAACGATTATCCCAAAGGCCTACAGGTCTCCGACGATGAGTTTCAAGCGCTCAATATCAAACCCGGTAAGTTTCATGGCGATTGGAACTATACGCTTCTTCCTCGCTCTTAATCGGTAACTTAATTCTTGCCCATGCCTAATCTAAATATTGGTTTTTCATACAAAACACCGGGCTCGATTTTCATGTTTGGCAATGCGCGTGTGGCTGGGCGTGGAGACGATGTCTCTGTCAAGTTTCAACTACCGCAGACGATCGTCTTGGGGGCCGCCTATCACGTCACTTCTCGTCTCACGGTAGTTGCGCAGGGGCGCTGGGCGGAGTTCTCCGTGTTTGAGGATACACGACTGGAGTTTGATGAACGAACGTTTCTCAATCGGCCCGCGGCCAATAACGTCCGAGATCGATTCCGACTTGGTGCCGGGATACAATATCGACTATTGCCGGGCGTGCATTTCCGGATTGGCTTCTCCTGGGAAAAGCACGCGATCAAGGCTGATTCGCTCTCGCCGACACTTCCAGATCTGACTGAGTATTATTTACCCGCGGTTGGCTTAGGTATTGAGCGTGGCGCATGGCGAGTGAGTCTTCTTGGTGGGTACGCCTATGTCGAAGGACGCCGGGTGAAGGCGAACCGCAATCCATTCTTTCCTGGCCACTATACGCTTGATCAGGCAATCTTTGGGATTCAGGTCACACGCATGTTTGGCGGGGAGACCGGGCAGACACCGTGAACAGCATGTTCAACTGCTTTTAACGAGTAGCGGAAACGTGGATTGGTAGAGACGCTCCGCCGGAGCGTCTCTACTCTGCTGCGATTATTTCGATGCTAATGAAGCATAGCGATTACTGTTCTCTCGACGTAGCAGTAACAGCAACGGCTTATCCCCAATAACTTTCTCAGCTTCTTTTTTGAGTGCAGTTACGGAACCAACCGGGACTTTGTTGACTTCGACGATAACGTCACCAGGTTGTACCGAAGCTTCGGCTGCGGGGCTGTCAGGCAGGACGTTTGTCACCATAACCCCTTCCCCTTCTTTGAGCTTCAATTCTTCTCGCTCCCCAGGCCGCAACTCGCGTAGCGCGAGTCCCCATTTGCTTTTCTGTGCGGCTTCTGAGGAACTTTCTGCTGCTGCGGTTTCTTCGGCCAAGCGAGCCACTGTCACTTCGAGTGTTTTCGCTTTGCCATTGCGCATGACCTCAACCGGCACGGTTTTCCCGACGGCAGTCTCGGCAACGAGTTTTGGTAAAGTTGAAGACTCATCAACTTTTTTGCCATTGAAGCCAACGATCACATCTCCCCGTTCGAGTCCACTTTTCGCTGCAGGGCTTCCGCCGGTAACTTCGGCAACCAGCGCTCCGCGTGATTCGGAAAGACCGAGGGAAGTCGCCAGTTCCGGGGTGACTTTTTGAATCGATACGCCGAGCCAGCCTCGGGTGACGCTGCCACGTTCCTCTAGCTCGGGAACGAGTTTCTTGGCGAGGTTGATAGGAATGGCAAACCCGATACCAATGTTGCCACCACTCTGGCTGAAGATAGCACTATTGATACCGACCACTTGACCCTGCTCGTTAAACAACGGGCCACCAGAATTCCCAGGATTGATCGAGGCATCCGTCTGAATGAAATCGTCATACGGGCTGCTGCCAATCGATCGCCCCTTCGCGCTGACGATACCTGCTGTCACCGTATTGCTCAGGCCAAAGGGATTCCCAATCGCCATGACCCAATCTCCGACCTGCAAGGCATCGGAGTCTCCCAAGGAGGCAACGGGGAGGTTGGCTTTCGGCTCAATCTTTAGCACGGCGAGATCGGTTTTGGGGTCGCGCCCGAGAGTTTTTGCCTTGTATTCACTTTTGTCGGTCAGCGTAACGGTGATTTCTTTGGCATTTTCGACAACGTGGTTATTGGTGATGATGATGCCATCCTTACGAATGATAAACCCTGATCCTGAACCCTGACGACGCCCTCGCCCCTGGGGAGGGCCGGGAAACGGCGGGCGACCGAAGAACGGCGGACCACCTGGTCCAAATGGATTGGGAAATCCTTGTCCTTCTTCCTGGGTTTTTTCGACGGCTGTGACCCTGATATAGACGACTGATGGAGATGCTTGAGCAGCCAGCGTTGCAAATGAAGGCAAAGGGCGTCCTGATTGGGTGGCGACTGCTGGAGCACTGTTTTCGGCTGTTTGGGCCTGGACAGGATCAGGCTGTGTAAATCGCCCTAGAGCGAACCCACCCAGCGCGAGGACCGCGGATACCGTGCCGACAATCGTTGTTTTTCTCATTGGCATGACGTTCTCCTCTCCTCTCTTCTTATCTTTACTCTATCTCAATATACGAATGAAATAACGCAAAGATGTGAGAAAAACGTGAGAAGAAGATTAGAAAATTCTCATGTTCGTACCAAAAACGCTGAGAATCTTGACGGTCAACACCCGACCTGAGGCTTATATATACTGCGCGCGGGCACGAATTGCGCTTTTTGCTCCGCGGCTCCGGCGAGTGTCATTCTGAACGGAGCACCGCGGAGTGAAGAATCTCTCAGCGGGAGCGGTTGTAGGGCGTGCGAAGCGCGCCAACTGACTGGCGCGTGGTCCGCGCCCTACGAGTTCACCGCGAATGAACTTGCGAGACACGGGACTAGAGTGTTCGAGTTTCTGGGGCCGGAATGAGCGGCAAGCTCACGCGAAAACAGGTTCCTCTGCCTACTTCGCTTTCAACTGCAATTTGCCCTTTGTGTAGCGTAACCATTGAGCGCACAAGTGCTAATCCTAGTCCTGTCCCTCCTCGACTCCGCGCTGGATCGCCGCGGTAGAAACGATCAAAGATGCGCACCTGATCTTCGGCGGGAATGCCAGGACCATTGTCGCGAATTTGTAGTAACGCTGCAGTTCCGTCCTGCGTTAGCTGTAGTTCTACGATTCCCTTTGCAGGTGTATATTTGATGGCGTTTTCACCCAGGTTGAAGATCAAGCGAAACAACATTGAGGTGTTGCCATTGACCCACAGCGGTGGCGGAGATGGAGCCGTAAGTGTGAGGTCTGCAGTTTCGGCGAGCGCACGAAGCGGTTGCGTGACTTCAACGAAAACAGAAGACAAATTGACGGGAATAGCAGTGACCGTGACATTGCCACTGTCAGAGCGCGCCAGGAACAATAGGTCTTGGACCAACGCACTGAGGCGGTCCACTTCTTCGAGACAACTTGTGAGGATTTGGCGGTACTCGTCTTCGGAGCGAGACGCTTGCAGCGCGACTTCCATTTCGCCTTTGAGAATGGTGAGTGGTGTCCGTAATTCATGTGCCGCGTCGGCACTGAAATACCGTACGGCCGTAAAGGAACGCTCTAGGCGTACGAACATATCGTTCAGGACGGCAGCAAGGCGATCTAGTTCATCATGGCTGTCTGTCGTGATGAGGCGGAGGGAAAGATCTTCGGCTTCAATCTTTCGTGCTGCTTCGACCATCGTATCTACTGGTGTGAGTGCGCGTCGTGCGAGAAACCATCCTCCACCCGCGGCACCGCCGAGCGCAAGTGGAGTCAGGCCCAAGAGAACAAAGATGAAATGAGAACGTACGGCTTCGGCACTTTCCAGTGGCATGGCGACTTGAACAAGATGAATGATCCGTCCACGCTCAATGACCGGAAGCGTCAGCATCCGCAACGACGCGGTCGTCACCCCTGGTGCTGTCAGGGTTTGATAGGTTTCTCGTCCTTGCTCGGCGTTGTAGAGTGCTTCCGGGCTGAGCGGAAGTTGCAGACGACCACGTGGGACAAGACGTGGGTCGGGACGTCCAAACGGGTCAAGCAAACGGAAGTAACGATCTGTGAATCCTGGTGGGAGCAGTGACTCGATAAGGTCATCAAACCCAGAACCAGGTCGTACACTATTGCGAGCGGACTCAGCGATTGATCGTGCGACCGAGAGCAACGATGCATCGACATTTTCTCGCAATCCCCGATCCAGTAAGATGATCGCGGCGATCCCTAATAACATGAACATGCTAGAGAAAATGGCGGTGTACCACAATGTCAAACGGGCTCTGATAGTACGTGGCCACAAGCGTTTCATACTGAGTCAGGTGCTTTGAGTACGTATCCCGCACCACGAACGGTGTGGAGTAATTTGGGCTCGAAGTCGGCATCAATTTTCTTGCGCAGATAATTGACATAGACATCGATAACATTGGTAAATGTGTCGAAATCAACGCCCCAAACATGTTGGGCAATAAGTGTACGACTGAGCACCCTACCTGGACGACGAAGGAAGAATTCAAGCAAAGCGAACTCTTTGGCTGTCAAGTCAAGTCGTTTACCGGCACGGGTTACCTGGTGCGTGACAAGATCGAGTTGAAGGTCTGCAACTGAGAGTTGGGGCACGGCAGTGGGAGTTCCGCGTCGAAGGAGCACACGCATGCGGGCAAGTAACTCCTCGAACGCGAACGGCTTCGTGAGGTAGTCGTCTGCTCCTTGGTCGAGGCCGGTTACTTTATCAGCAATCGTATCACGGGCGGTGAGTAAGAGGACTGGAACATTGACCCGGCGGCTACGTATATCACGGAGGACGGTCAGTCCGTCACGCTTCGGCAAATTCACATCAAGAATGACGACGTCATAATGCCCTTCACAGATCCGCCGAAAGCCAGTTTCACCATCGTGCTCGACATCGACGCTGTAGTGTTCGGCTTCCAGTCCGCGCTGGATGAAGCTGGCAACTTTTTTCTCATCTTCGACAACCAGGACACGCATACGTTCCCTAGTATAAGAAATTTCACCATAGACATGGAGGGGGAGGCGACACTCAGGGAAAGATGCGTGGGGAGGAAAAGAAAAAGGGCAGGTTGCCCTGCCCTTTTTCGCGGTGAAGTCTACACGTTGGGTATATTATTTACCCATTGCAGACAGGTTGGTCGTGGTGAAAGTGGTATCCGGGAAGCCGAGGTTGTACTCAGTGTAGTACCCTTTCGCTTGGACATCGAAGAATGTCGCCAGGTTCTGACGAACGTCTTCAGCTGAGCCAAAGAACGGATGACGGGTGGTCATGTCGCGACCAGGGGTGTAGGCCATCTTGTCTTCCCACAAGATCGTCTTCCAGTATTCGCCTGCACGATCGTACAAGGTTGCCCAGTATGCCCAATACGCGGTGGTATCGATGTAGACGACGCGACGACCATAAGCGTAGTAAGGATCTTTTGGCGTTGCTTCGACAACCCAGCAACGACGTTTGGCAAGCTTCAAGTTCGACGGTGCAAACGCAGTGCCGGTCCACCCTGCTTTTGCGTAACCAGGGACGAGCTTCTCCTCATCTGACCAGGTGATACGTGCGACTTGGCCAGCAGGGACCTGCCCCTTCGCCTTAATGATATTGGGGTCAGCGGCCAGCTTCTTTGGTGCCGGTTCGCCAGCGACCATAGCCTTTTCAATTCCGGTTGGTGCAATTGGCACTAAAATGTCCTTACTGCCAACCAGCTTCCAGTTCATGTATTGGATCTTACCGCCCCAGCCGTACGCGTCATCACGGGCCAGGGTTGAACCAAACATACCTTCTGAGGAGTTTGATGCCGTCAAACGACGCACGCGACGAATCGTGGGGACGAATGCCCACACGGATTGCCACTTGTCTGGGTCTGTATGCCACCAGGTCATGTTCGACACACCGACCACGTCGTACGGGGCGACACCAAAGAGCAAGTCTTTCAGATAACAATCGTCCGGATTGTCGGAGGGGACGCCAGAGTGACGACCAATGTTCCACCGGGCATACGCACCAAATTCTACCGAGCGGTCGAATCCAGTCGGACGTGCCCACTTAATAGCGAGGAACCAGTACACGTCATCGACCTGGAACCGTGCCACTTGGTGGTTATACATGATCTTGTTAGCGATTTGGGGATCATCCTTGTCTTTGTCGGAAATCCCAGGGAAAGGAAAACCGTACCAAAAATGGGGCCACGACTTTGTCGCGGTCTCATACATGTATCCATTCTCTGTCACATAATACTTACCAGCATTGGATTCTGACCCAGCCTTAAATTTTGCGCTGTATTGAAAATCTGCGTCTTTGACTTCGATGATCTCTGCTTCATACTGCCCGGCGCAGAATTTTTCCGTAACGTGCTCAGGAAGCAAGTCTTTCGCTTCTTGGCAATTGGCTTTGTTCAACTTGGACCCAGGCTGGAGTTCGGCAAGCGCTGGATTCGTAAACATAGCTAAACTTGCGGTAGTAAGTGCTACCAACCCCCAATTAGTCAGGCGCATATTGTACCTCTCTCCTTTTTTGAGGATGTGTTGACCATGTCTTTTCTATGATAAATTGCTGTCTATTCAGTAGTTTGTTTATTTGGTGGGGCACGACAAGGAATAGTATCTCTTGACATACAATGCTCCTATATAATTCGGTCAATCATTACTCACCTGTCTTTATTCCCGCAGTAAATCGCATATATTCGAGTATTTATGCAAGGGGCTGGTCCCAAATCCTAGGGAATTCTGTGAACGATCGGGGTCTCGCGCTATGATCTGGTGCCAATCGACAGAACATCTTTAGTATTTTTTCCGAGCCCTTGGGAACAATACCTATGGAAATGCCCCCAACGAACCTCTCTCCTTGGCAAATTATACGCCTTCTCCGTCACTTTCCTAACTTTATTAAACTGTATTGGCGTTTATTCAAGGACCGACGTGTCCCATTGCGCGCAAAAGCAATACTGGTCGCGGCTGCTTTCTATGTTGTTTCACCGCTTGATTTTATCCCGGAGTTGTTGAATCCGTTATTTGGCGTTGCTGACGACCTTGGCGTGATTCTCGTCGCTGCTCGCTGGTTTATTTCCCTTTGTCCACCAGACGTGGTAGAGGAGCAGGTCAAAGAAATCAGTGAAACAATGAAAAATTAAAAATTAAAAATGAAGAATTGAAAGAATAAGGATAGAAGGATGTCTATTATCCCTTTTCGCTATTCTCAAGTTTTAATTTTTCATTGTTAATTTTTAATTCCTGCCGAAGGAGGGAACCATGGCCTATCGCCCAACACTGATGGGAACGCGGGGAATGATCGCGACAGAGCATTATTTGTCGGCTGAAGCCGGCATGCGTATGCTGCATGCTGGAGGCAATGCCTTTGATGCGGCAGTGGCAGCAACGCTCGCTGAAGGCGTGCTCAATCCGCATATGCATACCTTTGGCGGAGAGCTTTCTGCGTTGGTCTATCATGCGCGAGATAAGCAGGTGTTCTCGATCAATGGCGATACCGTTGCTCCCAAAGCCGCCAATATCGATTGGTTCCGCCGCCGCGAAATCAACCTGATCCCGTTTAATGGCGTGTTGGCCGCGGGACCGTGCGCCGCTCCTGATGCACTTCTGAGTGTCCTTGGACGGTTTGGCACTCTGAGTTTTACCGAGGTCGTACAACCAGCATTGGAATTAGCCGAAGGTGGCTTTCCACTTCACAAAGCGTTACGTGGACCTGCGCCTGCCTATATGCTGAGTGATTTCTCGGTTGCTGGGAACGCGGAAAAATTCCGTACCGAATGGCCATCATCTGCCAAAGTGTATTTGCCCGGGGGCCGACTCCCTGATGTCGGTGAGGTGTTGAAGAATCCTGATCTTGGACGGACGTTCCGACGCTTGATCGATGCAGAGAACACCGGCAAAAGTCAGGGACGTGAACATGGCCTCGCGGCTGCGCGTGAGACGTTCTACAAAGGTGAGATTGCCCACCTCATTGCTACCCATGCCCAAGCCCAAGGTGGGTTTCTGACGGCAGACGATTTTGCCAATTTTCATTGCAAGATTGAATCACCAGTAGTGCTTAACTATCGTGGCTATGATGTCTACAAATGTGGTCCTTGGAGCCAAGGTCCGGTCTTTTTGCAACAACTGGCGATTCTCGAAGGCTATGACCTGAAAGGGCTTGGCCATAACAGCGCCGATTACATTCATACGATCGCTGAGACGATAAAACTCGCCTTCGCCGATCGCGAGCAGTACTACGGCGACCCGGATTTTATTGATGTGCCACTGGCAGGGCTCTTGTCGAAAGAATACGCTGCCAATCGCCGGACGCTGATTGATCCACGGCGGGCGTCGCGAGATCAACGCCCAGGGAACCCACGTACAGGTGCAGCTCTGTTACAAGGAGAAGCAATCTTTGCTGCCCGCAATTGGGGACCAGGCACGGTGTATGTCACTGTGGTTGATAAAGAACGCAATATGGCATCGTTCACACCGAGTGGCGCGTGGATTCCCTCCTCACCGGTTGTTGATGGGATTGGCTTTCCTTTAGGGACGCGGGTGCAAACTTTTTATCTTGATCCCAAACATCCCAATGCGTTGGTGCCAGGAAAACGCCCGCGCACGACACTCACCCCGACACTGGTATTGAAGAACGGCGCACCGTGCATGGTGTTCGGTACTCCTGGTGGTGATCAGCAGGATCAATGGACGTTGCAGTTCTTCCTCAACGTGGTGGAATTTGGCATGGCTGTCCAGGATGCGATCGAAGCCCCACGTTTCTCCTCTGCACATTTTCCGTCGAGCTTTTATCCCCACAATGCCGCGCCAGGGCTTCTGCGCATCGAAGAGCGTGTTCCAGCAGAAGTGCGCCGCGAACTCGAAGCACGCGGACACAAACTCGATGTGAAAGAAGAGTGGAGCGAAGGCGATGTGCTAGGAATCTGTGTCGACCTCGAACGTGGTGTGCTGCATGGCGGTGCCGACCCGCGCGGCGAGCAGAGTAAACGTATGCCGTCGTATGCGATGGGGTGGTAGGTGAAGTGGAGTGAGGATACGCACCATGCATAAATATGCGATTGCCGGTTTGGGAGTGACTCCACAAGGTGTGATTCCAGGAACCAGCGCGGAAAAACTCGCTTGGGATGCTGTTGAACTTGCCTTGAGTGATTCCGGCCTCAAGCGGAGTCAGGTCAACGGCTACATCTACCAGCCAGGGTTTGGTGAGCGCACATCGGGCATGGCTGCCAGTCGGGCGAGCTTAGGAACGAACTCGACGCTGCAAGTTGATTCTAGCGGGGCGACGGGAATTTTTACCCTTATCGCAGCTATCGGCATGATCGAGGCAGGCACGGCAGAATACGTCGTCTGCATTCACGCCACCAACGCACGGTCGCAATCGGTCACAGTTGGGGCAGGGGAAAAGAACCAATACGCTGTCTTCGGCCTCTTCTCGCCAGGGGCGCAGGCGGCGATGATGGCGCAGGGATATTTTCATAAATACAATCGATCCTCAGCGGATTTGGCAGAAGTCGCGGTAGCGCTCCGGTCCAATGCCGTCCCGCGTAGCGATGCCTACATGTTCAATCGTCCGATCACTGTTGACGATCATCAGAACTCGCCGTTTATTGTTCGGCCATTGCATCTGCTGGATTACTGTCTAGTCACTGATGGTGCTATTGCCTTCATTGTCACGACTGCAGAGCGAGCCCGCGATCTCAAGACTAAGCCGGTTGGTATCTTGGGGCTCGGTACAACGCATGAAGTCGGCCAGGGATATACGCGCGGCTCGAACACGATTCTGGGGCCAGTGGAACTCGAAGTCGAACCAGCCCGCAGTCGGGCGTTCGGTACTGCTGGACTCTGTATCGAAGACATCGATGTTTTTGAATTCTACGATGCGTTCACCATTATGCTGGCGTTGCAGGTCGAAGCATATGGTCTGTGTGGACGTGGAGAGGCGGGCGATTGGGTGCGAGCTGGCAACGTGCGATGGAACTCCAAGCGGCCGTGTAACACGTCAGGCACGCTTCATTCGTGGGCTTATGTCCAGGGCTTTACGCACTTGGCCGAAGGAATCCGTCAACTTCGTGGTGAAGGTGGGGCGACACAGGTGCCAAGGGCACGGACAGCGTTCGTGACGAATGTCGGGATTACCGGTGCAGGCTTGGCCCAGTCGGCAGTGATCTTGGGGACAGAGTAACGTGTATCTGGAGGAAACAGTGAGTGATAAAGAGACTCAAGCGACATCGATACCACCAAGCCGCGTTGTGGCCGTAGAAGACCAACCGTTTTGGGATGCGATCGATACTGGCAAGGTCTTGCTGGCTCGTTGCTCGTGTGGAGCCTACTATGCTCGTTCGCAAGCGTGTCTGCGCTGTGATGCCACTGCACAGTCGATGACGTGGGAACCGGCATCAGGCCAGGGCACGGTGCGTACGTTTGTTGTGTTCGATAAACCCTATCATCCCTATTTCACCGAACGCCTGCCGTATGTTGTTGCGGTCGTCGCCTTGACAGAAGGGCCGGAAATCACCACCAATGTGATCGATACAGACGTTGCCAACGTTCAGATCGGGATGCCGGTACGGATTGTCATTGGCGAGCGCGGAGAGCAGAAGATTCCTCAGGCCTCAGCGCGAGTGTGAGATCGTGAAAAATCTTTCTCATCATAATGGTCCGCTGTCATCATTCTGAGAGGCTGTCTGAGAAGGCCATCAGGAGTGTCATTGCGAGCGCAGCGAAGCAATCTTTGCCTTCTGTTCTGCTGATTCTGAGATTGCTTCGTCGCCTCTGGCTCCTCGTAATGACGGCTTGTTCCTCCTTTTCAGGCAACCCCTAAGTGAAGCAAAAAGTCTCTCTGCAAAACGTTAACACGATCATGTTGCCGCCTCCCTCTTCTGGCTCCTCATCAGGGTAGGTTTTTTATCCAAGCCTCAATTGGCGCGGATTTTCCGTCGTGAGGAGCCGTGTGTTCGTCATGCCCGCGCAGGCGGGCATCCAGGAGCTTCACCCCTGAACGATTGCGTATTCTCCCTGGATTCCCGCATTCGCGGGAATGACGTCTCGTCTTTTCTCAGCGTAAAATCCTACCCCTAAAAGACTCCTCTTCCTCCGCGAAGGCACCTACTGGACTATCTCGTATAGCGAGAAAACTGCGCGGGTAAACGACATGCAGGGGTTTCATCACTTTGCAGTTTTATTACGTGAGCCAGGGCGGCAATTTCATGTTGCGGCATTACTCAGCATGACCGATGGAGAACTAGACGAAGCACAACCAGTGGACGACACAAGTAGTGAACGTATACGCAAGACCGTCGCAAATCGATTGTGCACGGCGTTAACGAAAATCAAAAAGATCCATCCGACCCTGTGGCGGCGTCTGTTTGGCGCACTCAAAACCGGGAAAGCCTGTTCGTACAATCCCGAGAAGCCGATGGAATGGCATACGTAGTCTTTTTCTCAGTTCTCCTCTTCAGCCTGTGTTCTTGCCGCTTGCCTCCCAGACTTTCCTTCTGCCTTGCGCCCTGGACCTTTTTCCTTTTTTCCCCTTAGTACGCTGCGCGCCTGATGCGACCGCACGCTCTGGTATTCGTGCGCATGACGTAGGCTATGGATTTTTTCCTACACCACTCCCCGACTCCCGGCTTCTGATCCCCTTTTTTTTACATTCGCTACACGAGAAATCGCATTTGCTACACGCCATGTAGCATTGCTACACGCAATCTAGCACCTTGTGCAGTGATGGGGACTTTTTCGACAGCACTTTGGTGAAGGAGGATGTTATGAGTATCCAGAAGCAGCAGCGGGCATTACTCGTCGTCAGTCAAGTCACCCGTGGGATTTCTAACGGGCAACAATGGCTCTATCGCTTCATTGAACACTCTGGTCGAGGGGTGGTGGAAAGTACGCTTAAAGATGACTACGGGGACTACATTACGCTCTACGATCAGTCAGCGACCAAAGCCAATCTGCTTAACACGCTCAAATCGACCGGCGCGAAAGCAACGATCAAGGAAATCGACCTGATTGTCATGCTGCACGGTACGCCGAACGTTTTGGTCTTCCACGAAGGGAACCAGAATATGTCAACCCTCAAGACGGAGATTGTCACTCTCAACCTGAAAGGCAAGCTTCGGATGGTCTATTCGACTACCTGTTTCGGCGAGAGCCATGCGGACGACTTTGTTGCTGCCGGCTTTAATGCGGCAATCGGAGCCGTTGGGGTCAATACCAACGCTGCGGTAGAGTTGCCAGTATTTCTTAATTTCTGGTCGTGGAACTGGCGCCTCCGTGATGCGTTAGCCTCAGCAGAATCCCCCCTTACACGAATCCCTGCGGATGAAGCTGCCAAAGCCTACGCACGCACGAATCATCTCAGTTGGGCCGACGCCGTCAACAGTGACAAAGTGATTCGGGGTGATGGCAATATCAAGATCGATGCCAACGTCTAACTGCCTGTTTTCTTTGTTGGAGGCAAACGATGACGAAACGCAACGTCTTCATTAGTTATCGTCGTGACGATGCGGCGGGCTTTTCTCATGCTATCTATGATCGTCTGGTGGAACATCTGCCCAAGGAGCAGGTGTTCATGGACGTGGTTGGTATAGAGCCAGGCGCAGATTTCGTCACCAAGTTAGAGACCACGGTCGATCGGTGTGATGTGTTGTTGGCCTTGATCGGTAAGCGCTGGGGCGGGGAAGAGCGTAACGGGAAACCGCGCATTCAAGACCCACAGGATTGGGTACATGTAGAGGTGGGAACCGCGCTGCAGCGCGGAGTCAAAGTCATCCCAGTCTTGCTCGACGGAGCGAGTCTTCCACCCGTAGAAAGTTTGCCTGTTGATCTACGTCCGTTGGTGCGGATGAACGCCGCCGATGTGCGGACCAGTCGCCTCAATGCGGATGTGTGGGATTTGACTGGGGCGACGGTGACTGCCCTTGGTGGTAAGTGGCCACCGGATGAACCCGGAGGGAAAATCTATGCCATACTCACCGGTGGTTATGCGTTCTTTGCCGGTGCCGTCGTCCTGTTTGCCATGCTCGCTAGTATGTTTATGAGCAGCGTGCCCACGACAACAGTTCTTGCAACGCTCATCTTCGTGGTCAATACGTTGGTGTTGCTGCGATTACCCATCCATGCCTGGGTCCGTACGCTCACGCGTCAACAGGCATTGAGGATTGGGGCGGTTATTCATCTCATAGGCTTCGCCGTCATGGCAGCCAATGACAATAGTGTGGATGGGGCAATAGTTTTTGTTTTCGGCATCGTGCCCACGGCGGCCTTGTATCTGGCGTCCTTCGCCATGCGACGGCTGGTCCGCAGCTAAGGCAAACGCCACGACTGAAGCGAATGACATCAAGAATCAATTCGTGCAACAGACCAATCGATATGACCCCAGAAAGGAGTCTCTCTCATGTTGTCCTCCCCTCAATGCATCAGTGCTCAAAACTGATCTCCAATCCCCAGCACCCAGCACTCAGCGTCTGACGCCGAACTCCCCAACTCCATTCGCCGCGAAGGTGACTATTGGACGATTACCTAGTATGGGGTTGGGGCACCTGCCCGCCGCCGCAACGAAGATGTCGAGAAAGTCCGCAAGATGATTGCGCAGCGTGTACGGACGGTGATGACGAAAATCAAAAAAAGTCATCCGTCCTTGTGGCAGCATCTTTCTACAGCACTCAAGACTGGTACGTTTTGCTCCTATACGCCCAGTACGCCAATGCAGTGGCAGGTGTAGCTCAGAAGAAGCGTTCAGCTATCAGCGTTCAGTTTCCTCCCTGTAGCCTAAAGCCTGCAGCCTCTTCCTTGCTTTTTCCCGCGACATTCGCTAGCACCACTAGTCATGCTTGCCACCATCCTCTCAGGTGCTCTCGTTGGAATTGACGGCCTTTTGGTTGAAGTTGAAATTGACACTGCCTTTGGTTTGCCCCACTTCACTACCGTCGGCTTGCCCGAAGGCGCGGTGCGGGAAAGTAAAGATCGCGTCCGTTCTGCCATCAAGAATTCTGGCTACGAATTTCCTCCGCGCAAAATTACAGTGAACCTGGCGCCGGCTGACCTCAAGAAAGAAGGGTCAGCCTACGATTTACCTATTGCCCTTGGCATTCTTGCTGCCGAAGGCGTACTGCCCAAGGAGCGCCTCGCTGAGTATGCACTCCTTGGTGAGTTATCCCTTGATGGTCGCGTAAAGCCGATCCAGGGAGCCCTTCCCCTCGCTGCCATGGTACGCGAAAAGGGACTCAAGGGCCTTATTGTTCCGCTTGAAAATGCTGCCGAAGCTGCTGTGGTTGAAGGCATCGACGTGATTGGCGCTTCGACCTTGAGTGAGGCGTTCGCTTTGCTTAACGATGAACGTCCCGTTCCTCCGACACGAGTGGATCTGCACTCGTTGTTCTCTTCTCATTCGCGGTATGAGGTCGACTTAAACGACGTCAAAGGACAAGAACATGTCAAACGCGCGCTTGAAGTCGCAGCGGCTGGAGGACATAACGTTTTGTTAGTTGGACCGCCTGGAGCGGGAAAGACGATGCTCGCCCGTCGCTTGCCGACGATCTTACCTGATATGACACTTGCGGAAGCGATCGAAGCAACCAAAGTGCACAGCGTGGCCGGGTTGATGGATGGGCAAGCGTTGATCGCCACGCGCCCCTTTCGTGCGCCACATCATACGATCTCCGATGCTGGCCTGATTGGTGGCGGTGCAGTCCCAAAGCCAGGGGAAGTCTCCTTAGCGCATCATGGTGTGTTGTTCCTCGACGAATTACCCGAGTTTCGTAAGAATGTCCTGGAAGTCCTGCGCCAGCCCCTGGAAGATTCAAAGGTCACGATCTCACGTGCGATCGGCTCTATTACGTATCCGGCGAGTATTATGTTGATTTGCGCGATGAATCCCTGCCTCTGCGGATTTTTAGGGGATACGCAGCACGAATGTACCTGTGCTCCACAACAAGTACAGCGCTATCGCGCGAAAATCTCTGGCCCATTGCTCGATCGCATCGATATCCAGATCGAAGTTCCGGCAGTGAAGTATAAGGAACTAAGCCAGAGCACGGCGAGCGAAGACTCCGCCGCTATTCGCACCCGTGTGAATCAAGCACGTGACGAGCAACTCAAGCGCTTCTCCGGGCGCGCAACGTTCTGCAATGCGCAGATGAGTAGCCGCGATATTCGTAAATTCTGTCAGCTCGATGCAGGGGGAGAAAAACTATTAGAGAACGCGATGTTACGCCTTGGCCTTAGTGCTCGTGCCTATACACGCATTCTCAAAGTTGCTCGTACTATTGCTGACCTGAATGGAGAAGAACGCATCAGAAGCCCACATCTTGCCGAAGCAATTCAGTACCGTGCTCTCGATCGCAAGTGAGTTGCCGAAGCGCGTGTGCCCCTGTACGCTTCGGTGTCGATGATTATCTATCTTACCGTTGTTGGTCTCCTATTGATCGCGATTGGACTGATGGGCCTTGTATTATCATCTGGCTCGCTTGAGCGAACGGTCTGTAGTGGTGCAATAGTTGTTGGCGTGCTGCTGTGTGTCGGTGCCTCGCGAGTCCGACAGCAGCAGTAGTAAAGAAATCCCCTCTCCCCGCCGATAGTGTCCACGTAACAAAAAGGCGACAAGAAGGACTCCCGAGTCCGAGATCCCATCAGCGAGGGAGGCAAAGGTATGTTACGTGTATTGCTCCGGAAATCCTTGTTGCAGTTTTGCTGTGTCATCGTAGCTGGGTTTCTCTATGCTCAGCTGGCGACGTCTTCACTCCTAGCAGACACGAGTGACAACTCGACGCAAGAGAACACCACTCGTTCGTATACTGTCGATACACAGCAGGTTCACCCCAACGGAGTCATTTTGCGTGTTTCGCAAGTGACTCTCGCGAAGTTGCATACAACGATTCATGCGAGTGTGGTGAACGGAGCCAACTCGCCGATCGCCTTGAACCACTGGTATCGGACAGATCCGACTGTACTGCTTGACGCCCAAGGCAACGCCTATCGTTTGACAGCTCCTCAAGGGGATGAGGAAATCCAAGTTCCTCCCGGCCACAGTTTAGAAGGAACGTTTGTGTTTCTTGGTCAGATCCCAACGTCGAGTCCGACGCTTACGCTTGTCATTAATCCCACCGGCTCTGCGACCGACAAAGAGACGGCCTTTCCTCAATTCAAGACTGAGCTGACACTTTTTGATAAAAAAAAAGAATAGCGACAACTGACCTCACTGCCTCGCCGCTATCAGTGGTGACGGTGACACGACTCCCTCGTTCTACCGTCGTGCATTCGCGACTTCCGGCCTCGCGCTTTATGCTGACGAAGACCTCTGCTTCTGCACTTTCCTCTACGCGTCCGTCTATAGAAATCCTTCGTCGGGTTGCGCAACTCAAAACCGATCTCCAGGCTGAAGAAGTTACTGAAGGCGTACGTATCAGCTTACTTGGTGATGTCTTATTTGACTTCGATCAAGCGGTAATCCGAGCGGACGCCAAGCCGGTATTACAGAAAGTTGCTGAACTCATTCAGCGATCAGGAATTCCTCACGTCACCATTTATGGACACACCGACGCCAAAGGTACCACGATTCATAACAAAGAGTTATCAACACGACGGGCGGACGCGGTAAAGTCGTACCTCATCGCGACCTTCACGATTGCTGCGGACCAGTTACAAACAGAAGGGCGCGGTGCTTCGCAGCCGGTTGCCCCGAATACGAATCCTGACGGCTCTGATAATCCTGAAGGTCGGCAGCGGAATAGGCGAGTAGAAATCGTCATTGCTCGTCAGTGAGGAGACATCGACCCCTGTTCTCTTGATTTTTCCAGAACATACGAGGTAGGAATGCAGTCTCACGGTGAAAGGAGCCTGTATGGAAGAAGGACAAGTGAACGTTCAACGCCCATACCCTCGTGCCGTTACCCTGGAAAACAATGCAACCCTAAATCTGCGCTTGATGACCCCGGCAGATAGCCACCGCATTGTGACCTTTGCACGCTCGTTGCCTGAGGATGATCTCCTGTTCCTCCGCACGGATATCACCAAGGCTCTCGTCGTGATGCTGTGGTGTCAAAACATCAAGTCGGGATTGACGGTTACTGTTCTTGCTGAACGAGGCCAGGAAATTGTCGGTTACGCGAGCATGCATCGCAACGAGGTGACGTGGCAACGGCACCTTGGCGAACTGCGCGTACAAGTCGGGCCGCAGTACCGAGCATTGGGACTGGGGAGAACCCTTGCTGCCGAGATTTTTGCTATTGCGCGCGAGATGGGGTTACGCAAGATCGTCGCGCACATGACCCCAGATCAGCAAGGTGCTATTGCCACCGTCAAACGTTACGGGTTCGAGCAAGAAGCATTGCTGCGTGACTTTGTTATTGACCGTGTTGGTCGCACCCGCGATCTGCTCGTCATGACCTGCGATGGTGCGCGGTTGGCGACGTAATATTGAAGGACCACGACTGTGGTCCTTAGCAGATATCCGCTGTAACGCTCGGCTGCCCCTAAGCGTCAAAATTGAGCGGTGCAAATGCGTTCGCTTCTCCGCGCTTGATCCGCTCAAGTCCATCCGTGCCTTCATCACAGTAGAGTTCGAACTGGTTTCCTTCAGGATCAAGAAAATAGATACTCTTTGTGATGAGATGATCGATCGTCGCCGTAATCGTCACGTTATGGGCTTTCAGTTGTCGATAACAGACCTGTAACGCGGCAAAGTTCTCTACCTGCAAGGCAACGTGATGCAAGCCGACTTGTCGCTCGGTTACCGGGGCGGCATCAGGCGGGACCGCCAGCACGGCGAGATCATGATGTTGTTCGCCAAGAGAGAAGAACACGCCAGCCGGACGTTTGAGCCGTGTCACCACGGTAAAGCCCAACACCTCAGTGTAAAACTGTTCCGCTTTTTGTAGATCGCGTACTTTTAAGACAACGTGACCGACTTTCTTGGGGTGGATCATGGCTCGCTCCTTTTTCGCGTACTATGCGCCTTTTGCTGTTTCTCCTCAAGCTGTTAATCCACCATCAACTGCGAGAATCTGGCCAGAGATGTAATCGGCATCAGCGCAGGCAAAAAAGACAAACGTAGGCGCAACCGCTTCCGGCTCAACGAGCTTGGCGTTACCGAACGTTCCTGCCGTGTCGCCCAAATGTTGACGGCGAAAGGCGAAAAGGGCATCGGTCATGCGTGTTTCGGCGACTGGGGAAATGCAGTTTACTTGGATGTTATAGGGCTTGAGTTCGCTGGCGGCGTTACGTGTTAACGCGATGATGCCACCTTTGGCAGCAGCGTAGTCTGCGACGCCAAACGAACCGCGAAGCGCAGAGGGAGCGGCAACGTTGATGATCTTTCCACCTCCTTGGGCTTTCATGGTGGGAATGACAGCTTGGATGCCGTGAAAGGTGCCTGTGAGATGGACCGCGAGGATCTCATGCCATTGTGTTTCGGGGATCTCTTCGAGTCGCGTTGGATGAATGATCCCGGCGTTGTTGACCAGCACATCGACTCGCCTCCAGCGGTTCAGTACGTGCTGCACCATACGATCAACCTCTGCCCGTTGTGAGACATCGGCAGTAAGCGCGAGAGCTTGTTTCCCGAGCGTAGTAATCGCATCAACGACCTGGTCTAACGCAGTCGGATCATGTGCACCCACGACCGCCACATGTGCGCCTTCACGTGCAAAAGCTAATGCGACGGCACGACCAATCCCACGGCTGCCACCAGTCACGATGGCGACTTTATTGTGTAATCGCATCTGCTGATCTCCTCCTTTACAGGGGAGATCATACTACTCAGCATTCCGGTTATGGAATCCCTAGTAACTTGTGGGTTTGCAGACTCAGCCGCCATTGTGGGTGGGCTAAACAATAGGCAACCGCTTGCTGAGTATTACGTTGCCGTTCTGGACCATCCATTGGCTGCAAGAAGAAATGTTGGAAGTCGAGGTCAATAAACTTTTCGGGCTCTGCCCCAGGTTGAGGGTAGATCAGCTTCAATTCGCTGCCGGCTTGCAGCGTCAACGCTGCTCCAGCTTTCGGGCTCACACATATCCAGTCCACACCTGGGGGAGGGATGTGAGTGCCGTTGGTTTCGATAGCAACTGTAAACCCATACCCATGTAACGCTGCAACAAACTCTTCATCGAGTTGCAACAGAGGCTCACCACCAGTGCAGACAACCAGTGGCTGTTCGCGAATACGATCAGGGGGCGCCGTACAGCCCGATGGTGGAAAAGGCCACGTTGCGGCGACGGCAGCCGCAAGTTCCTGGGCTGTGGCGAACTTACCCCCTCCAGGACCATCAACGCCAACAAAATCCGTATCACAGAAACGGCAAATGGCTCCTGCGCGATCTTCTTCCCGGCCTGACCACAAATTACAGCCAGCAAAGCGACAGAACACTGCTGGATGACCAGCGTTCGCTCCTTCACCTTGAAGGGTGTAGAAGATTTCTTTGACGGAATAACTCATAGGGGCTAGGAGGTTAGGGGCTAGGGACTAGATGAAGACGAATGATGAAGACGGAACAAAGGATTCGTACTAGTGACGTGTCTTATAACTTCGTGAGCAGTTGTAGGGCGTGCGAAGCGCGCCAACTGACTGGCGCGTGGTACGCGCCCTACGATTTCACCGCGAATGAACTTGCGAGACGCGGTACTAGGAGCGTACGCGGGGGGAGGGGGAGCAGTTGGGAAACTCGCTCCCAACCTCCAGCCCCTAGCTCCCGCGTGCAAAGTGCGCTTACTTCTTTGCAGCGCCGAGGATTGACTCCTTGAACACTTTGGCTGCGCTGAACCCCACCTTTTTCCGTGCGGGAATCTTGATCGGTTCACCGGTCTGTGGGTTACGTCCGGTACGTGCTTTCAACTGGCGCAGGCGGAACGTCCCCAAATTGGGAATCTTCAGCTCTTTATCCTTTTTCACCGTCTTGGTAATGAAGTCAACGAGCTGATCTAACTGATCGTTGGCCTGGCGATTGGACAACCCACCCCAGATTTCTGCGAGTTTTTTTACCATCTCTGATTTCGTCATGACATCAACCTCCTTCTCCAAAAATGATTTCCTGCGTTAATCCCCCAACGAGTTCGCCGGGCCACCAAGTCGTTTTTTCTTGATTGCTATCCGACCAACTCGGCCTCTCAACCATCTTCAATCACATCCTCTCGGTCTTCCAATCCTCCTCTTTGTTGAGATCCACGCCACCTTCAAACAGGAAAATTCAGGAGAAGGGCGGGCAATGTTGCTTGAACTATACCTCCCGGCTTTACTGGGCCACCGTCAGTACCGGTACCTCAGCGACAGTTTTTCCATCGGCTTGGGCAAGGTAGAGCGCTTTGGCTTCGTCGTCAGTAATCACGCGCCGCTTCGTTTTCTCATCATATATCTTCCACAAGCCACCTAACATGGGGTGACGGCCTCGGCGATAACTGTAACCCCAATAGAGAAACTCACGGGTCATACTGTCTCGCGCTTCCCAGTTTAAGCCACGACCTCCAGAAAATGTTGCCGTATTTTTCAACATACGCCACGGTGAGTAGAAGGTCCGATAGGCATCCTGATACGCTTTGAGAACTTCTTCCGCTGTCATCGTTGGATGCTGAGATACCACATGGTCAGAATCATACCAATTGAAGTCCCAATCAGTGATCTTGCCTTCTTCAACGGCTTTAATGTGATCTTCGGTGCCTGGGAGCGGTGTGACAATGAAGAATGAGGCTAGGTCTACACCAACTTCAATGAGATCAAGAGCTGCCTGCAGTCCACTCTCGGGTGTATCATGCGGAAAGCCGATCATGTACCCGCAATGGACAGCAATCCCGGCATTATGCCAGTTGTCTACAACACGGCGGTACTTCTCCAACACACGCTTTTTCGCTTCCGCCAACTCAAGATTACGTTCGCCACGGCGGTCGGTATTTTGAAATTTGGTCGCTGCCATCAGGTTGAGCGGGTTAAACGACTCAAACCCGACGAAGGCGCAGTATCCACCTGCTTCCTTCACTAATTCGACGAATCGACGACTACGTTGGTGCTTGCTACTGTCAGTTTCCCCAGGGCGAAGGTCGGCATAACCACCGGCATCAATATCGACCTGCATCATGAAGTTGATATTGCGGCCCTGTTGCCGTAGTTCCGCCATGCCAAGGAGCACGGGCTCCCACTGCGGGCTGCGGAAGAAGTCGTCGTCAACTAAAAAGAGGGTATCGATGCCATGGTTGTCAACGGCGTCACGAATCCAATCGACCGCAGACTGTGAATCCCGTGCCCGCATCGTCCGGCCCATGACGTTTTTGACGCTGCAATACGAACAGGTGAACGGACAACCCCGCGATGTATCGAGCGTTGTCATGGTGTCGTTGGCGAAGCGTGTAAGGTAGCGGTCATCGATCGCGGGCAACTGAACGTCGGTAATTTCTGGGACAATAATTTCGCCAGTTCCTGTCTTGGCACGGATACCAGTTGTGACACTGTAGTGTGGCTGCAAGTTGCCATCGAGGTAGTCATCGAGAATCTGTACCCAGGTATTTTCTGCCTCACCAGCGACAGTTGTGATGCCGCAGTTATTGAGGAAGGTGCAGGAATCGGGGTAGCCACTGACATGAAAACCGCCCATTAACACGGTGAAGCCAGCCGAGATAAATTGCAGCGCAAGATCTCGTCCGCGCGGGTACTGGTTCGTTTGTACTCCCGCCAGTCCGATGAGGACCTCGACGCCGTCTTCTTTACCTTTGTCTTTAATGGCTTGGATCGTGTCAGGGTTGATTGCCCCTTCGACAATTTCATCCCACAGCACGGTTTCCACAAAGATGTTTTTGTGGGCGCGCAGGCGATTGTACTGTTCGTTTAACGCCGCCAGAGCGGTGAGTGTGTTGTTTGGTAGCACGCCTTTCCAAAAGCGCAGTACATAGCCGTCGGCGTCGTACTTCGACGGTTTAATGAAATAGACGCGGAGTGTGCGGCACGGTGTTGCTTCTCGGCTGGTCTCACGTTTCAGTGGCAAAGTTGTCGAAGCCTCACTCAGAGTGCTGGAATACGCGGTACCGATGGTTGTCAGGACCTGAGCGTCTTCTCGCCAAGCATGCCAACCTTTCGTCCGTGCTGTCTTGTTCTTTGCTGTTGCCATGATTACCCCACTTCCTCAAGGTCGAACGAAACTTTTTGTACTTGCAGCGTACACAAATGTCAATGAAATCGCCATAAAATCATCATCGCGCATCATCAGTGGTACATTTCCACCAGCTCGATCATGCCCAGTTTTTTCAACTCTCCAAAGAGCCGGCCCTTCACTTCTTGTACTGTTTCCATACGCAACACTTCTTTCGTTAGTTGCTGTGCCTCGGCGTAGGATAACGACCGGACGACCCGCTTGATGACGGGAACAAAAAACGGCTCCATACTTAATTCATCGAGTCCCATGCCGAGCAGCACCATCGTACATAATGGATCAGCCGCCATTTCCCCGCACATACTCACAGGGCGCCCAGCTCGCTTTGCGGCCTGTACGGTCCAGGAAATGGCTTGCAGTACCGCAGGATGCAGCGGCTCGTACAGAGATGCCACTTTGCGATTGTCGCGATCTACGGCAAGAAGGTATTGAATGAGATCGTTCGTTCCGATGTTGAAAAAATCGACTTCTTTGATAAGCCGATCCGCGAGCCATACTGCCGCAGGAACCTCAACCATCACTCCCAGCGGCATCCACGGGTCAAAGGCTATCCCTTCTTCGTGTAGTTCCGCTTTGACTTCGGCGAGGAGCTTTTTCACCTGAAAGATTTCTTCAACGCTGGAGATCATGGGAAGGAGGAGTCGCACTGGACCATGGACGCCAACGCGGAGAATTGCTCGCAATTGCACTTTGAAAATGTCGGCTTTCTCAAGTGAGATGCGAATCGAACGCCAACCGAGATAAGGGTTATGTTCCCGTGGCAATCGCATATACGCGGGATATTTGTCGGGGCCTAAATCCAGCGTGCGAATGGTTACCGGCTTGCCGTTCATACTGCTTAAGACTCGTCGGTATAGCTCGAATTGTTCTTCTTCACTGGGAAAATCACGATAGGTGAGAAACGGGATCTCCGTCCGATAGAGCCCGACACCTTCCGCACCGTGTCGTTGGGCAAGGGTCGCGTCGACCAGTAACCCAACATTCGCTGCCAACGTGACGCGCACGCCATCTCGCGTTTCGGCTGGCAGATCATGAATCCCTTCAAGATCGCGATTAAAAGCGCGATACTCGCGATCGAGCTGGGTATATTCACGCAGGACTTCGTTTCCAGGATTCACGTATACCACCCCGGAGTTGCCATCGACGATGACCATATCATTCTCTTGCACCATCTCTGCGTGTTCAACTCCAACGACCGTGGGAATCTCGAACGATTTTGCCAGAATTGAGGCATGAGAGGTTGCACTTCCACTCCCGAGCACCACTCCCTTCAGCCGTTCGGGATCCACCATGCAGAGGTCAGACAGTGTCAATTCGTCGGCAAGCAGAATGACACTGTCATTGATCGGTCGCTCCTGCTCTTCCAGTCCTAGCAGTTGGCGCAACAGGCGTTGGCTGACATCGCGAATATCTGTGGTCCGTTCTCGTAGGAGCTGATTTTCCGCCCGTTCCAGAGTTTCGATATATTCTTCACTCACTTTTTTGACGGCAATCTCGGCGGCGTCATTGTCACGAATCAACTCTTCAATTTTCCCAAGAAACCCAGGGTCTTCCAACATCATCGCATGCGCATCGAAGATCGCCACATCGATTTCGGGTAACCGTGCATGTACCTGCGTCTTCAGCGCTTCAATCTCTGCCTGTGAGTGTCGCACGGCAGCGTGTAAACGTTGCAACTCTTCCTCAGGGGTATCGACCGTACGTTCCGTCAGCGCATCAAACTGAATGTTGGGATGGATAAGATGCACATGGCCAATGCCAAACCCCGGAGAGGCACCAATGCCGGAGAGGCGGGTTCGGCCACCGTGATTGCGTGCGGAGTTTTCTTCTTCGCGTTCGCGCTCGTACACCCGTAGACGCTTAATCGCATCAACCATGCCTCGATGCGCCTCTTCGCGTTCTTGTTCCTTACTCTTGAGTGTTTCGAGCAGTCGTGCCTGGACGATATTGTGGCTGACTTGTGTCGAAATGGCCTTTAACAAGCGGATTTCGGTACGAGAGAAGTGGCGTCGGTTGCGGCTCTGGATAACAAGAACACCAAGGGGGTTATTTTTTTCGAGGATGGGTAAGCCAAGAAAAGAATGAAACCGTTCTTCGCCAGTCTCAGGAAAGTATTTATTGCGCGGATGGGTCATCGCATCGGTGACCGCGACTGGCTCCATTTTCTCAATGACTAACCCACTCAAACCTTCGTCAATGCTCATGGTGACGTTACCGACTGCCGCGCGATCCAGTCCGGTTGTTGCCCATAAGGTAAGGCGCCGCTCCTTGGCATCATAGAGATAGAGCGAGCAGACCTCGGTTCCCATGCGCTCGGCGATGGTCTGCGTAATCTCTTCGAGTGTCTCCTGCAAATCATGCGAGCGGGCAATGAGCGTTCCGATATCTTCCAATAAACTTAACCCATGACCACGGCGTGCTGATTGACGTGCAGGTGTGATCGTCTTGGTGCGAGTCCGAGACGTGGTACGTTTCAACGCGTTGTTGCTTTTGGAGGCTTGCTCCATAGGATCCCACGTGGTGCAGGCATAATAGCTGAGGCCTACTCCGCTCACAAGGCGCAGCGCGTTAAAATGGCGCATTTTCCGGGGGATTGCGCAGAATTATGCGGAGAACCCAGCTCGGTGGTTGAGTGGAGCGTGTCCCGCACCGATCAGGACACCAGCAGCCATCGCTGTGCTGACGAAGGTTTTCGCCGTTGCGATAGCGGATTGTACGTCTTGTCCTTTCGCCAGGGCTGCCGTCATTGCGGCGGAGAAGGTACACCCAGCACCATGAGTACAAACGGTATCGAGTTTCTGGGCTTCATAGGCATGAAGCGCGTGACCATCGAACAAAATGTCACACGCTTCGGTTTCGAGGTGTCCGCCCTTTACAACCACGTACCGTGGTCCGAGCGCCTTAATCCGGCGTGCAGCTTCTTCCATGTCTGTGCGGGTGATAACGTCCATCCCGGCGAGCAATCCAGCTTCATGGAGATTAGGAGTCACAACGAGTGCTAGAGGAAGTAGGGTTTCAGCCACAACTCTTCTCGCCTCTTCGCGAAGCAGTGGATGTCCACCTTTCGCAACCATCACCGGGTCGACAACGAACTTTTCCAGCTTGTATTCTCGCACTTTCTTACTCACGGTCTGTACAAGTGGAATAGAAGACAGCATGCCAGTCTTCGCGGCATGGGTGCCAATATCAGACAAAACGCTATCGAACTGTTGCGCGACGAACTCTGGCGGAAGTTCAATGACGCCTTGGACTCCCAGTGTATTCTGCGCGGTAACGGCAGTGATGACACTCGTGCCGTAGACTCCGAGCGCCATAAAGGTCTTCAGGTCCGCTTGAATTCCCGCACCACCACCGCTGTCAGAACCGGCAATCGTTAGGGCTTTTGCGATGGTCATGGTTGATACTGTTTCGGTGAGGACGAACAAGACAAAGAAGGGAAGATGGGGAGAGGATCAAAGAAAAAATAGCCACGCGCTCTCTGCCGTCCACCTCTCTCGCTTATTCGTTATCTCCTGTCCTCATTATTATGCGTAAATGCCTGAAACTGTCCAATATGCAATTTGTGTCCTGGATAATACCGTCCGGCTTTCAGCTCATCGATTAAATCGCGTACAGTAGTAACGCGACGTTCGAGGACGGTGACCGCAGCTCCGAGCGAATTGGCTGAATGGCTGTCACTCCCGCCGATTCCCTTCCGCCCAAGATGATGTGCCACTGACAGCGCATACAGATTTTCTTGCTCAGAGCAGGCGGCGTTCACAACCTCGATTTCATCTACATACTGCAACACCTCTAGAGCATTAGCTCCTGAATTGGGATCATTGGCATCGATCGCAGGTGTTTTGTGAATGAACTGAAAACGCGGATCAAGTTTATAACGATACGGATGATTGGCGATGAGAAAACCACCAACGTCGTTGATGACACGACGTAGTTCTTTGACCTTATAAATTCCACCGACGTATTGCTTGAGGCCAAACGCACCCACGTGTCCCCATTCGGTAGTGACTTCGATACCACGAAACAGTGTCACTCCACGTTCGCTGGCGTAGTCGTCAATCTTGGGGTCATCCCAGGCGTTATCATGTTCAGTGATACAGAGTCCTTCAAGCCCGACCTTCTGCGCTTGGCCGATCATAGCGAAAGCATCAAGGTTACTATCCGCACTGCCACGGGTGGTATGAGTATGGAAGTCAATGCGCATGCCGCTCACGGTCATTGCTCCTTTTTCAGTCCAAACAAGATGGATTCACATAGCGTGTGCGGACTCTACGAGCAAGGCTGCCAAGAAGAGGTAAGATTTTCAATTCCTGCGGGAGATTGCTTCGCGCGAACCATTGTGGCAAGCGTTCTCTACGCAATATGATGAATTTCATTCCACCGCATCGCGAAACAGGCTCAGGTCCGGTCGTTGTGTTTGCGCACGGGACATTGATGGATCACACGATGTTCGATCCTCAACTCGCTGGACTCCCTGATTCATACCGCAAAATTGCCTACAACCACCGTTCGCGTACTGAGCTTGGGCAACAGCCGTTTACACTTGATCAACTTGCCGATGATTGTGTTGCCCTCTTGGATGCTCTTGGTATCGAGAAATGCGTATTGGCAGGTATGTCGATGGGCGGGTTTATGGCGTTGAATTTTGCCTTGCGCTATCCGCAGCGACTGGCTGGCGTCGTGTTTATTGCGGCATTTCCTGGTGCATACGCTGAAGAGCTACAAACGCAATTTCGCGCTGAGTTTGGCAAGTTGGATATTGACGGGACGATCCCCCAAGCATGGGCAGAATGGGCAGCACCTCTGTGTTTTGGCACGACGACACGAGAGAAGAACAAAAAGTTAGTATCACACTGGGTGGACCGTTGGATAACATTGCCAGCACGGGGGGCCTATCATGAAGGGTATTCCTGGATTGGCAAACCGAACTTGCTTGAGCGTTGCTCTGAAATCAACATTCCGGCACTGGTTCTGCACGGCGAGGAAGATAACGTCGTGCCGCTGAGTTGGACCACCCCTATAATGGATTATCTGCCGCATGGTCGCCTCGAAGTGATCCCGCAAGCTGGTCATACAGTGAACTGTGAGAATGTTGTTTCCTCAAACCGTGCACTGGCTCGCTTTCTGGCCGAAGTATACTGCTCTTGAAGCAGAAAAATCCCAGCCTTCGTTTCTCTTGCATTGCGGAAAGTAATCGTAGTACAGTCCTGGCTCATGTCTTGAGCCCTTTCCCTATGGGAAAAATAGAGCTAGTGTGGATGCAAGAACAGCAACCATCCGAATAAGGAGGGAGACTCAATGTCATACGATGTCGTGATTAAGAATGGAACAGTCGTTGACGGTACTGGTGCGCCACGTCAGCAAGCGGACGTAGCCATCGCCGGAGGCAAAGTTGCCGCGATCGGCAAAATCACCGATGGCGCAAAACGCGTGATTGACGCCTCAGACCTGGTTGTTTCACCAGGGTTTGTTGATCCCCATACGCATTACGATGCACAGATTTGTTGGGATCCGTTGTTTACTTGCTCATCGTGGCATGGTGTGACAAGCCTCGTCATGGGCAACTGCGGCGTGGGTCTCGCTCCCTGCCTCCCTGAAGCACGCGAAATCGCCGCGTGGGACTTGGTCAACGTTGAATCGATTCCGTTTGATGTACTCGCCAAGGGCGTAACCTGGGATTGGACAACCTTCCCTGAATACATGAACGCGGCGCAGAAGCGTGGACTAGGTTTGAATGTGGGCTTCATGGCTCCGCTTACTCCGTTCCGCCACTTTGTGATGGGCGAAGAGTCGATGGATCGCGCCGCTACCAAAGAAGAAACGGCAAAGATTGCCGCGTTGTTACGCGAAGCGATCCAAGCTGGCGCATTGGGCTTCTCGACCACCAATGGGCCACAGCACATCGGTTATCAAGGCCGTCCGCTTGCGTGCCGTTTATCCAGCCGTGATGAACTGACTGCCTATAGCCATGTCCTGAGAGATATGGGCCGCGGCGTGATTGAACTTGCGCTGAATGACAATCCTGGTGTGGTCTCAGAGAGTGACTACGACGTTCTCAAACTCTTTGTCAGTGAGAGCAAGCGGCCAGTAACCTGGTTAGCGCTACTCAATCGCGACGACAAACCCGAAGCCTGCATGGACACTCTGCGCCAGACCGAAGCACTGCTCAAACAAGGTGCCGTGCCGCAAGTGACCTGTAAGCCGTTGATCATCCAGATTGATCTCCGCAATCCATTCATCTTCTCGAACATGCCATCATGGAAAGGTGCGTTTAACCAGCCGGTCGAGAAGCAGATGGAACTGTATCGTCAAGCTGATTTCCGTCAAGGATTCCGCAAAGCGTTGCAAGAGCCGCGCATTTTTTCAGACAAGACCCTGTGGGGCCGCCTCAACATTAAAGAAGTCAGCAACCCAGCACTAGAGAAATATCTGTGGAAGACGGTGGCTGACGTTGCCAAAGAGCGCGGCAAAGATCCGCTCGACACGTTCCTTGATCTGGCGATTGAAGACAATTTGAAGATTCAGTTCACGATGGAAATCTTCAATGCTGACGAGAAGCGCATTCCTGAGTTGATTACTGACTCGCGCACGATGATCGGATTATCTGATGGTGGTGCACACGTTGATATGCTGTGTGATGCTGGCTATTGCACCTATCTGTTAGGTACCTGGGTCCGCGACAAAGGCGCAATGACCCTCGAACACGCCATCAAGCGCATAACCTCAGAGCCAGCCGATTTCTTCAATCTCAGAGATCGTGGCCGTCTCGCGGTGGGCTTACCTGCTGATGTGACAATCTTCGATCCAAAGACCGTAGGATCCAGCAAACGCCCAGAGATGCGTACTGACCTCCCAGGTGGAGGACGCCGTTTAGTCGCGATGGCCAACGGTATTTGCTACACGGTGGTCAACGGTCAGGTGCTGTACGATAGTGGCAAGCCGACCGAAGCGCGCGCGGGGCAAGTGTTGCGCGGAGCGTAAGCAAGGGCGATTGTCAGAATTGGATTGACCCTTAGGTTTCCCTCTCCCTGGCAGGGCAATGGCATTAAGTTAACAGCCGCCGTGGAGTTTATTCTGCAGTTGCCGTAAGTAGGAGCAATGATGGAGAAAGAAACGAAGCGCTTATTTGCCGGTTGAAGCAGGAATT
>Ga0194131_10002683_pt1 | contig 29021 bp, 28 predicted proteins | sample TA2KigO120mmetaG_FD_148631 | JGI IMG/M metagenome (GOLD analysis project Ga0194131, IMG submission 148631) | Freshwater microbial communities from Lake Tanganyika, Tanzania - TA2015053 Kigoma Offshore 120m | ecosystem: Environmental > Aquatic > Freshwater > Lake | place: Tanzania: Lake...
ATCGAGGTATTGACAATCGCGCGGAGAAGGTGTAAGGTGAAGATCGAGCCGCACCCGCCCTTGATAAGTGTCAAGCAAGAATCCAGGCTAAAGTGTCAAGGATGTGTCCGGTCGCGCACTTGGCGATAGCGGTGATAACATAGGATCGTCTTCGCCGAGGGCACGCGTTGATCCCCTACATACCACCGTCGGGCATGCTGGCGGCAGTGCTAATTTCGGCCGCCATCCTGTGCGGGCATTTTCTCTTGATCCATCGCGCTCGCGGGACCGGCCTCGATCCCACTGTCGCGGCTGGATTCTCCGCATCAATGCTCACGGGCGGACTGTTGTTTGGCCACTGGGTAAAGCTGCTCTACGTCCCAGGAGCCTGGGAGACGATCCAAAGCCATCCATCGGTGTTGTGGTCGATCTTCCGCGGCTAGGCTTCGTTCGGCGGACTTCTGGGAGCACTGCTGGGCGGCCTCGCGTACTTGAGGTGGAAACGCCAGGATCGGGCCTCCGTGCTCCGCTGGTTCGATCAAATCGCCCTCGTGTTCCCCTACGCCTGGGTCCTGGGCCGGATGAACTGCGCCGTGATGCACGATCATCCTGGCATCCGTACGACAAGTTGGATTGGCGTTCGCTATCCCGATGGTGTCCGGTACGATCTGGCGGTGATCGAGATCGTATTCCTGCTCCTGGTGATCGCCGCCTTCCGCCTGTTGGCCCGCGTTCCGCGCCGCGGCGGATTCTACTGCGGAGCGTTTCTGGTAGCCTACGGAGTGTTTCGATTCTTCCTAGACCGGTTGCACGTGGATGTGATTCTGTACTGGGGCTGGTCCGTGGATCAGTGGGCTTCAGGGCTCGCCGTCCTGACGGGTGTAGGGTTTCTCGCGATTGGCCGGATTTTGGAGGTGTCCCAATGCTACAAGTCCTTCGGCGTTCGAGCGCCACGATCTACGTCTTCTTTCTCGTGAGCATGATCCTGATGGCCGGGGCCCAAGGGGGGCGTGTCTCACGCTTGACCCGTTCGCCCCTACCCTTCTTCTGATGGTGCGATGCGCGCTTGACCCAGTAGTCCAAGAGGCGCTCTGCGATTGCGAGGGAGTGGAGGGCCTGACTGGTAACCAAGCGAGGGAGGGCGGCGCCCCGGTCGCCAGTTCCACCGGCCCGCCGTTGCAGTTCGAGTGGAATCTCGGCCAGGCTGCCGCCCCGTATCAATTCGTTTCCCGCACCGCCCGCGGCTACTCGATCTACCTGGCAGGGGGAGAGGCAGTCGTGGAGTCGCCGGGCGCGATGGTGAGGGCAAGACTGGCTGGAGCCCGCGCGGGCTCGACGCCCGAGCCGGAACACCGGCTGCCTGGCCGCGTCAATTACTTGCGGGGACCGGACCCCTCGCGGTGGATCACCGACGTTCCGGTGTTCGAACGAGTCCGCTATCGCGAGGTGTACCCGGGCATTGACGTCGTCTATTACGGCAACGGAACACTCGTGGAGCACGATTTCACCGCCGCCTCTGGGGCCGATCCCGGCCTCATCCGGTTTCTGTTCGAGGGCGCCGACCGCGTGATGCCGAATGCGGACGGCGATCTCGTGGTTACCGTGGGCAAAGGCGAGTTCCGGTGGAAGAAACCCGTCATCTTCCAATCCGGCCCGGGCGGCAAGCGGAGGCTCGTGCAGGGCCGCTACCGTCAGGCCGGTGACGGATCGGTGGGTTTCGAGATTGGCGCCTACGATCCTGCACGTGAGCTGATCATCGATCCCGAAATTCAGATTGCCTCCTATTTGGGAGGGCGGAACAACGATCTCGGCGGGCGCGTCGCGGTGGACGCCTCGGGCAATATCTATATTGCGGGCTCGACGAACGATTCACTGTTCCCGGTGACTCCGGGCGCGTTCCGGACTCCGCCCGGTCCGCCGGATGGCAACGACGTGGTCATCTCCAAGTTCCGGCCCGATGGAACGGGCCTGGTGTTTTCCACCTACATCGGCGGACAGCAATCCGACCTCCCATCTGCGATCGCCACCGATTCAGAGGGTAACGTCTACTTCGCCGGCGCCACACGGAGCGCCGACTACCCCACCACGGCGGGAGCGCTTCAGCGCCAGCCGGGAAGCAACGTATTAAACGCCAGGAACCGGTCGGATTGCTTCGTGACGAAACTCAATTCCGCCGGGAACGCCCTGGTGTACTCAACGCTTCTGGGTGGCCGTGACATTGACGCCTGCACTTACCTGGTCGTGGACGCCGGGGGGAACGCGTACGTAACCGGTACGACGTCATCTTCCAATTTCCCCACGACGGAAGGCACGCTTCAGCCGCTGATTCGCGCTGGATTCGGGGAGTTCGACGCGTTCGCCGCCAAGATCAACCCGGCCGGATCCGCGCTCTTGTACGGAACATTCTTCGGTGGAAGCGGCAACGATGTCGCCTCTGGCATCGCGATTGACGCCGCTGGCAACGCGTATATTGCCGGCACGACGAATTCGAATGCCAATTTCCCCGTAACCCCGGGGGCCTTCCAAATGCGTTACAACCAGGAGGGCGCGATTTTCGACCGGTCGAAGTGGGATTCATTCGTGGTGAAGCTCAATGCCGCGGGAACCGGGCTGGTCTATGGAACGTATCTCGGGGGTGGGCGCACCGACACTGCGCTCGGAATTGCAGTCGACTCCCAGGGCAGCGCCTACGTGTGTGGCAACACGCTCTCCGCAGATTTCCCGGTCACCGATGGCGCTTACCAGCGCACCAACCGCGGCTCTGGCGGCCAGTTCTTGGCAGCCTTTGCGGCCGGGGATGGCTTCGCCGCCAAGCTCAATCCGGCGGGCACGTCCCTGGTCTACTCGACATTCCTCGGAGGGACGCACGACGACCGGGCGATCGCCTTCGCGCTAGACTCCACCGGATCCCTGCATCTGGCTGGGCACACCATGTCCGCGGATTTCCCCGTCACCAACGACGCGCAACAGCGAGCCTACGCCGGCAAGAGCGCAACCAATCTTCTGAGTGCGGGTGACGCGTTCTACACAAGGCTGGACGCCCAGGGCCGTGCGCTGCTCTACTCTACCTACCATGGCGGCAACGACGAGGACGGAGCGGGGGGCATCGCGCTGGACCGCGCCGGCTCGGCGTTCTTGGCAGGCTCTACGGCGTCGTCGAACCTGCCGGTGACACCGAACGCAGCTCAGCGGTTGTATGGAGGCGGGCTCGATATCGCCCGTGCGTTCTTCTTTGGGGACGCGTTCATCGTCAAGTACAGCGACATCCGCGCCGCTCAACCGGCGATCGCGAGCGCGGTGAGCGCTGCCAGTGGTGCGGGAGGGGCAGTGGCAGCCGGTGAGATCCTGAACATCTTTGGCACCAACCTGGGTCCTGCGGCGGCGTTAACCGCCCAGCCGGGCGGTGGTGTGTATCCGAAGCAGCTCGGGCAGGTGCGGGTGCTGTTTGATCAGACCGAGGCGGCGCTGCTTGCCGTGGGCGGGTCGCAGATCGGAGCCGTGGCGCCCTTCGGGATCGCGGACAAGAGTTCGGTCCAACTGGTGGTGGACTACCAGGGCAACCGCTCCGCGCCCGTGACGATTCCCGTTGCTGCCGCACGGCCCGGGATCTTTACGGTCAACGGATCCGGGCGAGGCCAGGCCGTCGGACTCAATGAGGACGGCTCTCCGAATTCAGCCGGGAACCGCGCCGCGCCAGGCTCGGTCTTCACGTTGATCTTGACCGCCGGCGGGGCGACCGATCCGGTGGCGCCGGATGGCAGCGTGCCCGCGGAGGATCATCCACCGCTCGCCGCTCCCGCGGCCGTCACGGTAGGAGAAGCCGCGGCGGATGAAGTGTTCTATTCCGGCGGCATGGCGGGGCGGGTGGCAGGCACCGTGAAGGTGGTGTTCCGGCTTCCGGCGGAACTGCCTTCCGGTGACGTGCCGGTAGTGGTGCGGATCGGTGACGCGGCGAGCCAGACCGGAGTCACGATCGCGATTGCGGAGAGTCCGTAATTCCATCGAATTCGGATCCGAAAATGAGCGGATGTGAAGTCCGGTCCGCGCTGCGATAAAGTATTCCAATGGCAACCGGCTCCTTCTTCGACCGCCTCAAGCAACGCCTCGAAACCCACGTCTTTGACGTTATCCACGGATCCGCCTACCTGTTTTCCGGCTCCCCCCAGCACGAGGGGCGCTACGAGGACGGCGTTTGGCATAACTGGTCAGATACCTACGAAGCCCGCCCCCGCCACTACCACACGCCAGAATCGATCGAGGAGTGCGCGCGCCTCGTCGCCGAGGCCGGCAAAGTCCGCGTCGCCGCCGGTGGCCACAGCTTCAACGCCTCGCCTCTCTGCGACGACGCGATGATCTCCCTCGACAAGCTCAACAGGAGCCTGTCAATCGACTCCCAGACCCGCCGCGCCCGCATCCAAACCGGCATCCGTCTCCGCGATCTCAACAAACTGCTGTGGCAGCACGGCCTGGGACTCCCCGTCCTCGGCTCCACTGATGCCCAAAGCATCGGCGGACTCATCGCCACCGACCTCCACGGCACCGGCCGCAGTCACGGATTCCTCTCCGAACGTGTGCGCAGCCTCACCATCATCGCCGCGGACGGCGCCATCCGCGAAGTCAAACCCGGCAGCCCGCTCTTCCACGCCGCATTCGGCGCCCTCGGGTCCTGCGGCGTCGTCGTGGAAGCCGAACTCGAGCTCGTCCCTGCGTTCAATCTGGTCAAGCGCACCCTTATGGTGGATCGCGCCGAAACCGAAGCCCGCATGGACGAACACCTCGCCGCGCACGATCACGTCAACTTCTACTACGTCGGCGGCGACACCGACAGCGAAACCGTCCGCATGCATACCTGGGACCACACATCCGAGCCCGTCACCGAAGATTGGGAGCGAAAGAAGACGATCGCCGAGATCTCCGACTTCTCGATTAGCGCGTTCGCGCCCAAGGTGGCCGAGTTCATCGCCAGCATCGATGAAGATGCGCTGGCCTCCAACATCCTTGCGCCAGACCATCGCCTGGTGATGCCCGGCAGCCAGGGCTTCGGACGCAAGCTGTTCTACCGCCACGACGAAATCGAATTCGGCATGCCGTTCGAAACCTGGCGTCCATGCCTGGCGGAGATTATGGCGCTGCTCGACAACCGTGATTACTTCTCGGTGGTCGAAGTCCGGTTCACTCCGGATTCCTCCCAAGCCCTCCTCGGACCCGGAGTGGGACGCAGGACCGTCTACATCGAACTCGCCACGCCGCTCTCCCAACCGGTTGAAGAGGTCTACGCCGAATCGGAGCGGATCTTCCTCAAGTACTCCGGCCAGCCGCACCTCGGCAAGAAGACCAACCTGACGGCCGCCGGTATGGCCGCCATCTACACCACCAGGTTTGATCAATTCACCGCCGTGCGCAAGCAGCAGGATCCGGACGGCAAGTTCCTCAACGGGTTCGCCACGCAGGTGTTTGGCGGATAACCCGCCCTACGCCGCCTGTTCCGCCACCACCGCACCCCAGTGGAGCCCGGCCCCGAACCCGGCGAAACACACAAGGTTCCCCGAAGGACCCGCCTCCGCCGCCGCGATCAACATGCTCGCCGACGAAGTGTTTCCGTACCGCCGGATATTCGTGTACATCCGTTCGGCGGGCACCTCCAGTGCACGAGCCACCCGGACCAGCAAATTCTGATTCGCCTGGTGCAGCACGAACTGCTGCGTGTCTTTCGGATCCCGCCCGCAACGGGCGAACGCCTCCTGGATCACCGCTGGAATCCGGCGTGTTGCCGCCGCGATCGCACCCATTCCGTCCATCGCGAACCCGCCCCTGAGCGGAAGCTGAATCAAGTCCGCCATCGACCCATCCGAGTGCAGCACCGAGCTGACCACCCGCCACCCGCCTTCCCGCTGGCTGATCAGGCACGCTCCCGCGCCGTCGCCGAACAGCATCCCCGATGACGGATCCATTGGCTCGCGGTCCACCGCCTCCGACATCTTCTCCGAGGCCACCACCAGAACGTCACCGTACACCGGCGACAGGTCGCAGCCTAGCGCCATGGCGAACACCGCGCCTGCGCTCGCCACCGGCAGGTCCACCGCCGGAACACCAGCCAGACCCAGGCGTTGCGCGACCACCGCCGCCGGACCCGGAAAGCGGCGCGGCGATGTCCCCGAGGACACGAGCACCAGCCCCGGCCGCGCGTCTCCATCAAGGCAGGTACGCGCTGCTTCGACGCCCATGTCCGCAACGGACTCGCCGTCAGCCGCCCAGCGCCGCTCCTCGATCCCAGTCATCTCCTGGATCCAGGCAGCGTCCTTGCCGATCCGCGCCGCAATTTCGCCGTTCCCCACCCGGCGCTCCGGGACGTAGGATCCGAACCGCCGAAGCCAAGCCACCCGTTACGCTCCCAGCCGCTCCAGGTACGAGCTGATCTTTGAAATGGACTCGAAGTTGCGTGGGCGCAGATCCGCATCCGGCACCGCCACTTTGAATTCCTTCTCGAGCGCCGAAACCAAGTCTGTCAGCGCGAACGAGTCGAGCAGGCCGCTCTCGAACAGCGACTCTTCTTCGCCGGGCAGGCGCTCCTTCCTCGAAACATCCTTTAGGATCCGCCGGATCTTGTCTCCCTTAGCCATGCTATTTATCCTTCCCGTCGTCCGTCTCCACCCGCATTCTCACAAAGCGGTCATACAGCCGCATCAAATCGTCATGCAAGGCGCGTCCGATCAACTGGTATCCCGGACCCGTGAAGTGAACGAAGTCAGACTGCGCCAGGCCTGCGATCACCCACTTCCGCATCGATCCTTCGCCGCCCATCCGTGTCCGCCAGTCCCAGAATCCACCATTGCCTCCCACCGCTAATTTCCTCTGCAATTGAATGACCTCTTCGAGCGCGCGCGCCGACCGGACCTTGCAATCGGGCGGCCCGATCAACAGGATGCTCGCCCCAGGCGCCATCGCACGCAGCCGCGCCACCGTGGCGTTCAGTCCGCTCCAATACGCCGCCGGATCCCAGGCCGGAACGTTCGCTTCGTTGGTCCCGTATGCCAGCACGATCAGCGCCGGGTCGCGTTTGGCAACGTGCGACGCCAGAATCCGGTCGTCCCAATCGGAGATGATGCTGAGTTGCGCGCCATTGATCCCCGAGCTCTCCCACGAAACTCCGCCATTGTTCTGGATCACGGATCCGAACAGCCGCACCGGCCCTGGAGACGTTGTCCGGACCTGGTATTGCCGCTCGCCGGGCGCGGTGGTCAGATCCAGGCTCGCCGGCCCCAGCGGACCATCTGTGTTGAACACGCCCTTGTGTAGTCCGTCGACCCACACCTCGAAGCTGCCCCCGCCCGGTTGCTGAAGGAATAGCAGCTCCGCCGTGTCACCCGCGGCTCGCATGGCCAGCACCTCGCCTGGACGGTAGGCAGTCATGCTTATGCCACCCAAGCCGTGCCGGCCGTCTCCCTTGCGGAACAGCGCGCCCTCTGTCATCCAGCCACGGGAGTTGTAGTATTGGGCCACGTCGCGCCGGCGGTAGCCACGATAGGGAGTCCCCGCCAGGGAAAAGCCTGGTCCGCCGTCTCCAAACCGCCCCTGCATCGATTCCCGCAACGATCCGGGAAGATCGTCTGACGCGGTATGCGAGTCCCCGTAGTGAAGTACCCGCACCGATCCCGGATCCTTGCCCAGCCGGTAGAGCCGCTCGAAGAACGGCACCAGCGCCGCGGCGTTATCAAACGCCTCGATCTCGGCGTTCAACGCGAGGGCGATGTCGTTGGCTGCCTCCTGCCGTTGTTGCCAGGTAATCGCGGGCGCCCGGCGCACCGGCTTCCGCACGGTCTTGCGCTTGGCGGTGGACTTCGGGACCGTCTTCTTCGCCGTACTCTTTGTCTGCCCGGCTGCCGCCGCCACCCACAGTGCGGCCATCGCCACCAGGGCGGCCAGCGCTCTCATTGTTTCGCCTTCCAGCGGCCGTAGCTTTCGCGGATCGCCTCGTCGAGCATCGCCCCGATCTTGGCGGCCCCGCCCGGCGTCGGATGCAGGAAGTCCGCGGCTACCAGCTTGGGCTTGGCGGCGTACCATTGCGCCATCGTCCCCGGTCCGCCCATTGCGGCAAACGTACTGAAGAACGCGCAGCCGAGTTCCAGCGCAGTCTGTTGCTGGATTTCCACAATACGCGGAACAGTCGGCACGGTCACGATCTCTCCCCTTTGATTCCTCTCGCCCCGGTCCATGGGGCTCATTATTAGGATAGACGCTTGTGGGACGGCGTATTGGACCCTCCGGATCAGCTTGCGGAGTTCTTGTGCGTAGTATTTGTCGACGTAGGCTGCGTTCACGCTCTCGTTGGAGCCATAGTTCAATACCACCAGCGCCGGTTCCTGGTGGCGCAACTGCGCCGCCCAGTGGCTCTCCTCGAAGTAGTTGACCAGCGTCTGGACCGAAGCTCCGTTGAGTCCGATCGAGCTGTACACCAGCCCCGGCGCGTCTTTCTCGAATGTCCATCCAAGAAGCCGGACTCTGCCTTGGGTCACCGTGATCCGTACGGTGTCCGAGCCAGGCGGCAGCACTCCTTGAACGAATCCGGGGGACTTGCTCTCGCCTGCCGTCGCCTGTTCGAGCACGGCCGTGTCGCCGGCTTTCACCTGGAACGTCCCGCCGCCCGGCTGATTCAGGAAGTGGATATCCACGTGCCGGTGCCCGCCCGGGAGTTTCGCTTCCGAGAACGCGCCCGGGTAACCGGAAAACGTCACTCCGCCGAGTCCATGCAATGCGTCCCTGGACCGGTCCACTTCGCTCGCTCTTTGGATGGTCCACCCGCGTGCCTTCAGAGACACTCCGTGGTGGCCGTACCACGCCCAGGGCTGGCCGGTCAGCAGGAACCCGTGGCCGCCGTCCCCGTATCGTGTCTGGAGGAGTCTCCGGACGTCGCCGGTGATAGAGTCAGCGGTTGTCGGCGAGTCTCCGTAGTGCAGGATCCGTACGTTCCGCGCCGCCTGGCCGGCTTCAAGCGCCCGCAGTGCGCGATAAAAGGAGTCCATTGCACCCACCGGATCCGTGATGCGCGGCCGCCCGGGCGCCGAGACTACGTCTGGCCGCGACGTGTCCCGGACGGTCTTTGCGGTCTGGACTGGTTTGGCAGGCTCGGTTGGCGGCGCTGCCGCCGGAGTGGCCGCAGGCGGCTCTGGCGGATGGAGGATTGCCGCCAATGTTCCCCCATCCGGTGGCCGGAGCCAGTCCATCCCCGGCACTTGCCGCAACGCGAACATCAACACGGCAAACAGCGTAACGGAGAGCAGGGTCTTACGGGGGAGCATTCAGAACTTCTGATAAATGAATGGCGCGGCGCCGGTCGAAACGGTGTACTGGATCCCCAGCGTGAGCAGGACGAGAACGGCTGCCTGCACCGGCGCGGGTGAGCCCGCAAACCGGATCCGGGCAATGTCGTACCAGGCTCCGGGCAGGTAGTGGAACACGATCGCCACGGCCAGGATTAACAGGAATCCGGTGCTCAGGTTCGCTGTCCCGCTTGTGAGCGAGGCGAACTGCGCCAGTACATCCAATGCTGAAGCTATCGTCACAGAGCGGAAAAAGATCCAGGCGAAGGCGACGAAGTGGAACGTGGCGAGCGTGGTGGCCACGCCGATCCAGGCGGGCGCGCCGCGCCTCCGGCGCCAGGTCTGCCAGGCTCGCGTGGCGGCCAGCGCAACCCCGTGGAGTCCGCCCCAGACCAGGAAAGTCCAGTTCAGCCCGTGCCACAATCCGCCGAGGAGCATTGTGATCACCAGATTCAGATATTGCCCCCACTTGGACCTCTGCCCCGGCAGCGAGAAGTATAGGTAATCGCGCAGCCAGTTGGAAAGCGTGATGTGCCAGCGCCTCCAAAAGTCAGCCACGTTGGGCGCTGCGTACGGGCGGTTGAAGTTCGGCGGAAGCTTGATGCCCAGCAGCAGGGCGCTTCCGATGGCGATGTCCGTATAGCCGGAAAAATCGTAGTAGATCTGGAACGTGTATCCGTAGACCCCGGCCAGGACCTCGGCCGCCGAGTACAGCTTCGGCGTGTCAAAGACCCGCTCGACCAGATTGTTGGCCAGGTAGTCGGCGACCAGGAACTTCTTCACAGCCCCGAGTCCAATCAGGAACAGCCCATGGGATCCCTGGGTGTCGTCAAGCGGCGCCCGGATCTTATCCCATTGCGAAGTGAGAGTGCTGATCCGTGTGATGGGGCCGGCCAGGACACCCGGAAAGAAGCAGACCGACGCCAGGTGGTGCAGCACGGTGGGGGTGGGTTTGGAATCGCCGCGGTAGACGTCGATCGTGTAGGTGAGCGCCTGGAACGCGTAGAACGAGAGGCTCAGCTCCCAGCCGCCCCCGGCCAGGCGGCTCAGCAGGATCAGGCCGAGATTGATCTCAACCGACAGCGCCAGCAGCGATTTGCGCCGGACTCCGGGCTTGGCCAGGTGGATCGCGTCGGCGATCATGCAGTCGATTCCGGCCGCGAGCGGGACCAGCAGCGCGTACTTCCACGACCACCGCCAGAGGAAGAACAGGTTCACCAGTGCGACCAGCGCCAGCAGGCGGGTGCGGTGGGCGCTGGTCAGCCAATAGGCCGCGAAGACGATGCACAGGAAGCACAGGTATTCTGGAGACGTCAGCGCCAATGAACCAAGGTTAGCGCACTGGCGGCATTGAGGACTATACTTCGAGTATGGGCTTGCCCGCAAGGACGTTCATTTCCCCGGAAGAGTACCTGGCATTGGATCGCGCCGCCGACGTGAAGAGCGAATATCACGACGGAGAGATGTTTCCAAGGGAGGAAGCCAGCGCCGAGCATGGGTACGTGGTGGCGAATATCGTGCGCTCGATAGACAACCGCCTTGAGAAGACTCCCTGCCGGGCGTCTGTCGCGCCGCGGCTGTTGACACCGTCGGGACGGTACTTGTACCCGGACGTCGCGGCCCTGTGCGGACAGCCCCAGGTGACCGACGAAGTAGGAGACACGGTGACCAATCCCCGGGCCATTTTTGAGGTCACGTCTCCCTCAACCGTCGGATACGACTATTCGAGGAAATTCGAACTCTACCGGACGCTTCGATCCATTGAGGAGTACGTCCTCGTGGCTCACAACGAACCTCGCGTTGACGTGTTCCGCAGAATGGCATCCGGCCGGTGGGAATTGACCGAATACTCCGGGTTTGACGTAACCGTCGCGGTCGAATCTCTCGGGATCGAAATCCCCATGCGCGAAATCTACGATCGCGTGCCCGGCATCGTCATCCCATAATCTGCCTGCACCAAAGGATGTTCGATGTCTCCGCGCGAGGAAGCGTGCGTCGAGCCGGACGTCTGCGGCTCCACGTCTGTTGACACCGTCGGGACGCTACCTTCCGCAGAATGGCATCCGGCCGGTGGGAATTGAATGGATACTCCGGGTTCGACGCAACTGTCGCGGTCGAATCGCTCGGCATCGAAATCCCCATGCGCGAAATCTACGATCGCGTGCCTGGCATCGTCATCCCATAACTCTCCCGGGTAGTACCGTCCGGGAATAGTACTTGTGCCAAGCAATCGGGCTCGTTAGAATCGATGCACGACAGAAACCCCCATCAATGGGGGTGCTCGCCGTTTCCCATGGAGGTATTCAACGTGATTTTACCGCGCACCCTTTCCGCGGCCCTCTTTGCTGCTGCGATCACGCACGCCAGCGTCATCATCGACGATTTCGAGCGTTCGCAGATCGTCCCTGTGCTCCCCAACTCGGTTTCCTCCACCGTTGTCCGTGCCCCGGGCAGATGTCCGGTGGATCCCTGCCCGCCCAACGCCTACCAAAACGACTTCATGTACCATGGCGCGAACGACGTCATGGGAGGCACCGGCTACCGCCTGGTTGCCGCCCAACGGACAGCCGGAACCGGTGTCGCCGGATTCTTCCCCGGCTCCTCGCTCGAGTTTGCGGGGTTTGACGGAATCTCGTCCGGTATCCTCTACGTCGTCGGCTCCGGACCGGTATATACGATCCAGCCTGGCGACACCGATGTCACGCTCATTTACAACAGCACCGGCGCGGCGGCGATCCACTTGTTCCTGCGCAGCACCGCAGGTACGTACTCCGGCGCACCGGCGATCAACACCACTGGCGGTGGCATCCAGACGGTCCGCATTCCGCTCTCGACGTTTGGTCTCGCGCCCGGCGCGGCGATCGACGGATACGGGATGCTGGTCGGCCAGGGACCTGTGGATGGGGCGGCCGGCAGCACCGGAATCTATTCCATGAATATTGTCGAGAACCCGGAACCAGCTACCATGGCGCTCGTCGGGGGCGGCATGGTGGCGCTTTTTCTGATCCGGCGCCGGACCGCTAGCTGAGCGCCGCCAAAAACCGGTCGATATCTCCCATCGTGTTGTACAGTGCCGGTGACACGCGGATGCGGTCGTCACCGGCGCTCGTCACCTGAACCTTTGCCTTTTTCAGCTTTGCGAGCGACTCCTTGAGGTTCTTGGCCCGGACCACCACCATCGAGCTTCCCGAATCCGCCGGCGTGATCAGACGGAACCCCATCGCCGGCAGTTCCTTCTTCAGCCGGTCGCACATTGGCTTGGTGTGCGCCTGGATCCGGTCGACGCCGGTCGCCAGCATGTGCTTCAGCCCCTCGGAGAGGCCGGCGTATCCGGTCATGTTCAAATTGCCCGGCTCGTACCGCGACGCGCTATTGTGCTCGCGATAGGGGAACTCGCCCTCGCCCCCGCGCCGGGAGAGCACCCATGGTTCGTAGTTGAAGTAGACGTACCCAGGAAAGCTCAGGTCGCGGAGCGCCTTGCCTTGCAAGTCCTCGCGGACGTACAGGAAGCCCGCGCCCCGCGGCCCATACAGCCACTTGTAGCTCGACGTCGCCGCGAAGTCGATGCCCAGCGCCTTGATGTCCATCGGCACGCTCCCCGCCGCCTGGATGATGTCGGCATACACATATGCCCCATGGGCGTGCGCGAGATCGCTGATCCGCTTCGCATCCTCGATCCAGCCGTTGACGTTCGACACCAGCGTGATCGAGATCAGCCGCGTCTTCTTGTCGACCACCCGCTCCATGTCCCGGTAGTCGATCTGCCAGTCGCGGTGCTTCACGATGCGGACATCCATGCCCGCCCGCTTGCGTCCGATGTAGTCGTGAATCGACCCGGCGTAGTGGAGATCGTTGGTCACCAGATTCCCGCCCGACTCCTGGATCCGCAGCCCGTTGACCACCGCCGCTTCGCCCGCCTTGGTGCACATCACCAGCGCGATCTCGTTCGGCTTGGCGTTGATCAGCCGCGCGAACAGCGGCCGGACGCTGCGGATGGCTTCGCTCGCCCATTCCCCGCGTCCCTCGCCCGGCCCGTACATGTGGAAATCCATGTAGCGGCGCATCGCGTCAGCGGTGAACCGGGGCAGCGGCATATGCGCCGCGGCATCCAGGTAAACCTCGTTCTCGGCGCGTGGAAACTGCTTGCGGATCGCGGCGAAATCCGGAGTGGTGGCAGCGGCGGCGAACGCGGCGGGCGTGGCGCCGAGGAACTGGCGGCGGCGGATCGTCATTGGAAGCCTCCGGATCTATTTTAGTCCGTACCTTCGGCGGCTGCCATCGGCAGGCAGATCCGGAACTGCGCTCCGCCGCCCGCCGGCCGGTTGGATGCCGTCACCGTGCCGCCATTGCGCTCCACCACCGACTGTACAATCTGCAGGCCCAAACCGGACCGCTTGGCGCGCGTCGTGAATCCCGGCTGGAAAATCCGTTCCAGGTTTTGCGGCGCGATGCCCGGACCATCGTCGGCCACCGTGATGACCACGCCGCCATCCTCGCGCGCTGCGTGAATCTCCACCGTGCCGCCCGACGGCATCGCTTGCGCCGCGTTCAGGAACAGGTTGACGAACACCCTTTCCCAGGCCGCCGCACTGGCGCGCAACCGCAAGTCCGCCGGAATGCCGCGGACGAACTCGATCGGCGTCGCTTTCACCGCGTTCAGAAAATCACACGTGAACACGATCGAGTGATCGACGATCAGCTCGAGATCGAGCGCCGCCTGCGACTGCTCGACAAAGCTCGAAAGGATCCGCGCGCCGCGCTCGACACTGCGGCAAAGCGTTGCAGCCAGCCGTGCGTGTTTCGGATCGTTGGCGAGCAGATCCGCGCCATCGCCGATCGTCTCAAACACGTTGCGGAGATCGTGAATCAACCCTTCAAGGGTAAGGTCGTATTCAGCCACGTCATCCCCGCAGGCGTTCGAGTGTTGCGTAGAACTCAGGGAACGACACGGATGCCGCGTCCGCGTTTTCGACCACTGTCGGACCCTCCGCCGCAAGCCCGGCCACCGTGAACGCCATGGCGATGCGGTGGTCGCCGAAAGAATCGACTTCAGCCCCGCGGAACCGCTGATTGCCGGGAATCGTGAATCCGTCCGCCGCGACTTCGACCGAGATCCCCATGCGCTGCATGTTCTCGGCGACCGTCGCGATCCGGTCGGTCTCCTTGACGCGCAGCTCAGCCGCGTCGCGCACAACCAGTCCGTCCCGCGACATCGCACCCAGCACGGCCAGCACCGGAATCTCATCGATCAGCGCCGCCGCGGTCGCGCCCGCGATCACTCCGCCCGCAAGCTGCCTCCCGGTCACCTGAATCGTCCCCACCATCTCGCCCGCTGACTGCCGCACATCGAGAACGCGGATCTGCGCCCCCGCCGCCATCAGCCAGTCGAGCAATGCCGTACGCGAGGGGCTCAGTCCAACGTCCTCCATCACGATCACCGATCCCGGCAGCAGGTTCGCCGCCGTCAGGAAAAATGCCGACGAGGAAAGGTCCCCGGGCACCGTCAGAGTGCGGGCCTCCAGCCGGGGCCGCCCGTGAATTGCGATCACCGGACCGTGCCGCTCAATCTCCGCTCCGAACTCCCGCAGCGCGACCTCGGTATGGTCGCGCGTCTGCACGCGTTCCACCACGCCGGTGACGCCTTCGGTGTGGAGTCCGGCGAACAGGACGCAGGTCTTCACCTGCGCGCTGGCCACCGGCGGCTCGTACTCGATCGGCCGGAGCTTTGCGCCCGTGACCGTCAGTGGCGGGAACTTGCCGTCGCGCGCCGACAGCGCTGCGCCCATTTCCTTCAAAGGCGTCATGATGCGGGCCATCGGCCGCTTGGACAGCGACTCGTCGCCGCCGATCATGGTGGTGAATGGCTGCGCGGCGAGCATCCCGGAAAGCATGCGGATCGTCGACCCGGAATTCCCCGCGTCCAACTGGGTAGTGGGCGCGCGGAATCCGTCGAGCCCGCGGCCTTCGACGATTACCGCGCCCTCCCGCCGCTCGATCGCGATCCCAAGCCCCTCCAGGCATCCGAGCGTCGACTGGCAGTCCGCTCCGGTTGAATAGTTCTCCAGGCGCGAGGCTCCCTCCGCCACAGCCGCGATCATCGCGTAGCGGTGGGAAATCGATTTGTCACCAGGAAGCTTGATGTGGCCGGAGAGGCCGGAGGCAGGAGAGACGGAATACCGCATGCGGAAAAACCTCCTCATTGTAGCAGCGGCGGGTTTCTGCCCTTTGCTGTAGCATGGTCTCCATATGTTGCTCCGTGCCGTCCTCCTGCTCCTCGCCGTCCTCACCGCCCACGGCGGCGAGTTCGACAAGCTCCGTGCCGCCATCCAGCGCCAGCTCACCGAATCCGGCGCACCCTCCATCGCCCTTGCTCTGGCCCGCGACGGCAAGATCATCTGGGAAGAAGGGTTCGGCTGGGCGGACCGCGAGAACCGGACACCCGCCACGCACCACACCCTCTATTCGCTTGCCTCCATCTCCAAGCCCATCACCGCCACCGGACTCATGGTCCTCGCCGAACGCGGCCGCGTCGACCTCGACAAGCCCGCCAACGACTATCTCGGCCCCGCCAAGATCCGCGCCCGCACCGGCAACGCCGCTGCCGCCACCCTGCGCCGCATCGCCAACCACTCCGCCGGACTGCCGCTCCACTACCAGTTCTTCTACGAGGACGAGCCCTACCGCCGCCCGTCGATGGATGAGACCATCCTCCGTTACGCCAACCTGGTCACGCCTCCTGGCGAACACTATCAATACTCGAATCTCGGTTACGGCATTCTCGACTACGTGATCGCGCGCCAGTCCGGACGCCGCTACCCGGACTTCATGCGCGAAGAAGTGTTCGCGCCCCTCGGCCTCACGCACATGTCGGTGGACATTGGTTCGGGTCTGCGCCGCACGCCTCGGTCCGCTACGCCGCTGATGGATCGCGGATCCCGTTCTACGATTTCGACCATCCCGGCGGCAGCGCCGTGTGGGCCAGCGCGCACGACCTGGTCCGTTTTGGCATGTTCCACCTCAAGGAAAAGCTCGACGGCCAGAAACCGATCCTCCGCCCGGAATCGATCAACGAGATGCAGAAGCCCACCATGCGCACGGGACCCAAGGCGCACTATGGCGTCGGATGGGTGATCAGCGACGCAACAGGGTACACCGTGGTCAGCCACACGGGCGGCATGGGCGGCGTGTCGACTTCGCTGCGCCTCATTCCCTCCGAGCGGATCGCGCTGGCCGTGCTCTGCAACGCCGGGGTATCCCTGCCGCATACGATCTCTGATCAAGTGCTCAGCCACGTGCTGCCCAAGTTCCAGACCGGAGGTGACGGACCACGGCCGCCTGACCCGGGCTTCAAGACCCCCGCCGAGCTCAAGGGCAAGTGGACCGGAGTGCTCTCCACCTACAAGTCCGACCTCCCGCTCACCGCCGAATTTCAAGAGGACGGTGACGTCCATATCCGCGTCGCCGGACAACTGAAGACGCTGCTCAATGGGACTTCGTGGGAAGGCGGAATCCTGCGCGGATCCTTCCGGTCAAGCATTGCCACCGAGGATGCCGAGCGGCGTCCTTACTCGCTTCAACTGAGTCTCTGGCTGCGGAACGGCAAGCTCATGGGACCGGTGAGCGCGATCTCGACACCGGGAGTGCGCGCCGGAAACGCGCTGACAAGCTGGATCGAGCTGAGCCGCTAGTCTAGAGCTGCGTAATCGTACCCGTGCTCGTGTTGAACCGCTCGGCCGGGATCCCCATCTTCTGCATCAGCGTGAGGTGAAGATTCGCGAGCGCCGTGTTCGCGGGCAGCAGCAAGTGCTGGCCCGGACTCAGCGCCCCGTGGCCGCGGCCTGCAACCACGATCGGCAGGTTCCGGGTCGTGTGTCCGTTGCCATCGCGCAGCTCGCATCCATAGAGCACGATCGAATGATCGAGCAGTGAGCGGCCATTGCCCTCATCCACCGCCTTCATCCGGTCCAGCAGGTAGGCGAACTGCGACAGATACCACTTGCTGACGATCGTGTAAGGCACCGTCAGCGCCGTCTCTTCCTTGTGGTGCGAAATCGAGTGATGATCGCCCTTCACGCCATCCAGGAACGTGAAGTTCTGGCGGCTGAATCCGTGCGCCATCATCAGCGTGATCACCCGCGTCGTGTCGGTCTGCAGCGCCAGCACCATCAGATCCATCATCAGCCGCAAGTGGATATCTCGCCGGGCCGGGACTCCATCCTCGGGCCGGACCAGCGCGGGCTTGGTCTTCGGCGTCCACGCTGACTGCTTCGGCGCGAGCCCATCCTGGATCCGCTTCTCGACGTCGCGGACCGACGTCAGATATTCATCGAGCTTCCGCTTGTCGTTTGACGACACGCGATTCATCAGCCGCCGTGAATCCGCGGCCACCCGGTCGAGCAGGCTGCGATCCTGAAGCGCCCGCTGGCGCGCCGCCGCCGGATCGCCGAACATGCGGTCAAACGCCGCCGCCGGACTGATCTCGGGATCCACCTTCTGCGATGGTCCCGCCCACGACACCGTGCTCGCGAACGAAATCGGAAGCGCGTTCTCGCCGCCAGCGCGCGGCGGCTCCGTGCCCAGCTCCATCGAGCGCAGCTTGGTCTCAGGGCCGATCTTCTGGGCCACGGCCTGATCGAGCGAGATGCCCATGCGCGGGACCAGCGAAGCCTCGTCCGCGCGGATCTGCATCGGAGTTCCGGTTAGGAACGCCGTGGTCGCCGCCACATGGCCGCGCGCATCCGTGCCCAGATTCGACACCACCGTGAACTCGCTCTTCAGGTGCTCGAGCGGTGACAGAATCGGCGACAACTCGTAGTCGCGGCCCGATCCCTTCGGATCCCAGGCGGGCGGATAAACGCCGTTGGGATGGAACAGGCACACCAGGCGCTTCGGCGCCGATGCAGGCTCAATCCGCGTCGAGGCGCCTGCCATCGACTCAAGCCATGGCAGCGCGACCGCCGCTCCCGCTCCGCGAAGAACTGTCCGCCGTGAGATCGGATCCCGCATTATTCAGAAGCCTCCTGGCTGGTTTCTACCCTCTTGTACCGGAACGGATAGCTGCCGGCCACCTCGGCCAGCAACACGGATGGACGATACCCCGAGGCGATCACCGCCTTGGCCACCTGATCCACCACTGGTCCATCATAATATCGCAACTCGCGGCCCAACGCGAAGGCGAGCATCCGCGCCGACAGCGCCCGGATGAAAACGTCCTTGCGCGCCATCAACACCTGCTTCAGACCCGCCGGGCCCTGGAACCGCTCGCCCGAGGAAAGCACACCCACTGCATCGACGGGCTGGCCATTATCTTTATCCCGCCACCGGCCCACGGCGTCGAAGTTTTCAAGGCCGTAGCCGAGCGGATCGATCTTGTTGTGGCACGACGCGCACTGCGGCGCTTTGCGGTGCTGCTCGAATCTTTGCCGCAGCGTCATCTTGGCCAATTCGCCCTTGGGCTCGGGGAGATCGCCCACGTTGGCCGGTGGCGGTGGCAGCTCCTCGCCCAGCAGCGTCTCAAGCAGCCACTTGCCCCGCACCACTGGACTCGTGCGTACCGGCAGCGACGTCGCCGTCAGGATCCCCGCCATGCCCACGATGCCGCCACGGTTCGGATCACTCACATCCACCCGCCGCATCTGCCGCCCGATGATCCCCTCCCAGCCGTAGAGCCGCGCCAGTTCCTCGTTGGCGAACGTGTGCTTGGCCTCAACCAGACCCAACAAGCTCGCATCGGTGCGGAACATCTCCTCCGCGAACATCGCAGGCTCGGCCAGCATCGCCTCGCGCAGACCATCGGTCCACACGGGGAACACGGTCCGGTCCGGACCGACGCTCTTGCCGAGTTCCGAGTATCCGAGCCACTGCGCGAAGAAGCTGGAGATGAACGCCGGGGCGCGTGGATCCGCGATCATGCGCCGCACCTGGGCCTGCAGTACCTTAGGATCCCGCAGCTTGCCACGGCGCGCGAGATCGAACAGCGTCCCATCCGGCATGCTCAGCCACAAAAAATAGGAAAGCCGCGACGCCAGCTCAAAATCATTCAGCCGGTAATCCGCGCCCGGCTTCGGAGTCCCTTCGATCCGGAACAGGAAGTGCGGCGAGACGAGCACCGCCTTCATCGCGGCTCCAACCGCTTCGTCGTCCTGCTTGCCGCCGGCCAACCGCATCAGTCCGGCAATCTCGGCGCCCGTAACGGGCCGCCGCCACGCGCGTTCCGCGAACGCGGCAATCGACTTCCGTGCGCCTCCGGGTCCAACCACCGGTGCGACAGGCGCGCTGTCCGCCTCAATTTTCATCCGGTCGAGCGACAGCACCGCCCGCGCCTCCGCCTTCTTCGCCTTCCTGATTTTCGTGTCCCGCGTCGGCTGGGCGAAGTAGTGCAGCGACACGCGCTGGCTCCCGCTTCGTACCGTGGTGCGGAACGTGTAGGTGCCCGGCTGATCCTTGGTGGCCTCAACCACCGCCTGTCCCCGCAACTGGTTCGCGATGCGGAGTGAGACTCCGGGGATCAGCCCTGCGCCATCACTGGTTCCCCAGGCGAGCACGCGGAACGTATAAACGCCCGCCGCCGGAAACGTGATGTAGTCGTAAATCGTATTCTGCACCGCGGCGACATCGTGCCCATAGGGACGCTTAGCGACCTGCGTCTCCGTGATCCGCATATCCTCGACTTCAATGACACGCGAAAACCGCGGACGCGGCCGTGCTGCCAGCACCCACTCATCCACCACCAGGTTTGCTGCCGCCAGGTATTTCTCCAGCAGCAGCGGAGGCAGGAACAGCCCCTCGCGATCGTTGTCGAATCCGGTCTGTCCCGGAGGATCCACCGGAAATGCATCGGCCGGACGCAGGTCGAGCCCGGTGAGATCGCGGATAGTGTTGTTGTACTCCTCGCGGTTGAGCCGTGGAATCGTCACCGCGCCGGGATTGCGGATCTTGGACACCTCGACTGACCGCAGGACTTGCTGAATCGCGCTGGTGAGCCGCTGGCGATCCTCTTCCGAAGGCAACGGCGCGGCGGGCGGCATCTCGCGCGTATTGACCTTGTCGATCACACGCGTCCATGTCTTGCGATGCTCGATGATCTGTGCCGCGTCCTTGACCGTGCTGAAGTCGAGCCCGGCGATGCTCTGTTCCGGACCGTGGCAGCGTGTGCAGTGGGTTTTTACCAGCTCACGGACCGTGTCCACGGGCGCAGCCGCGAGGATTCCGGCGCAAGCCGCTGCAAGCAGGAATCGCATTTCAATCAATCCGATTCTATCATCGAGAGATGGCTCTCGATCTAGCGGCGGTTGCGCGGCATAGCCGGTCGATGTTGCTCGATCACGTGATCCCCTTCTGGTTCCGGTCCGGTATGGATCAGGAACTCGGCGGCGTCCTCTCGTGCATGACCGAAGATGGGCAGCGCGTCAACACGGACAAGTATCTCTGGTCGCAGGGACGCTGGCTGTGGGTGTGCTCGGCGCTTTACAACCGGATCGATCCCCGGCCGGAGTTCCTTGAAGCGGCACGCAAGACCGCGGAGTTCCTGCTGCGCCACGGGCGCGACTCAGCCGGACGCTGGTACTTCGCCGTAACCCGGGAAGGCGTCCCGCTCATCGGGCCCACAAGCATCTTCTCGGACTGCTTTGCCATCTACGGACTCGGCGAATACGCACGCGCCTCAGGCAGCCAGGAAGCGCACGACACCGCGCACGCCTCGTTCGAACGCGTCTGCCGCCGGGTTGAAGAACCGGATTTCGCCGAGACCGCTCCCACTCCCGCTGCGCCGGGCCGCCGGCTCCATTCGGTCCCCATGATTCTCCTCGAACTCGCGAACGAGTTGGGGCTCCAGGCCTCCGCCGGCGAGTACGCCCGCCGGATCCTCGACCATCATGTCGACCCTGATCGACAGGTTCTGCTCGAGTACCTCAATTGGGACTACTCGCAGCTTCCCGCTGGCGAGGGGACCGCGGTCGAACCCGGACATGCCATCGAATCCATGTGGTTCGTGCTCCATTGGGCGATGCGAAGCGGCCGGACCGCTGAGATCCACCGTGCCGCTGAAGTCATCCGCTGGCACCTCGAAAAGGGCTGGGACCCGGAGTTCGGCGGACTCTTCCTGGCGATCGATGCCGGCGGCGGAACCCCCTACATCCCCAACGCCGACAAGAAGCTGTGGTGGCCCCATACTGAGGCTCTGTATGCCTGCATATTAACGTACAAGCTGAAAGGCGAAGCCTGGTGCGAAGAGTGGTACCGCCGCGTTTATCAATGGTCGATGCAGCACTTCGCCATGGGGCCCGGCCTCGACTGGCGCCAGCGGCTGGATCGCAAGGGCCATCCCATCAGCGACTTGGTTGCTCTGCCGGTCAAAGATCCGTTCCACCTGCCCCGCGCCCTGCTCTTGACCGCAAAAATCGAGTTCTAGTACTATCATTCTGCAAGTTTAAACAGCTACGGGTGGTGACACTACCCCTATAGGGGGTGTATTCTATAGGCCGAAGGGCCATGGGAAGTGCCCGCACGGGAGCATTCCGAAATGCCGAATTACGAGACACTCGTTTCGCTGGAAGACCAAACCGGTGAGGTGACGAGACTGAGGGCGCAGATTAGCGATCTGCTGATCCGGCTGGTGGAGCTTGAGCAGTATCCATCCCGCTATGCCGAACTTGAGACACGCTTCCGGGCGATGACGGCGGAACGCGACGCGGAGATTCTGCGGCTCCAGAGTATGCTGTCCGACTCGCCGCAGCGTGTGAACCCAGCGCCGGCCGGTGACGACCTCCAGCAGATCCGGGGCGTCGGCCCTGTGCTCGAAAATCTGTTGCACGACTTAGGAATATTCTGGTTCAAGCAGCTCGCCCGCTGGACCGCCGAAGACATCGAGTTCTACCGCACCAAGCTCGGCCACTTCCACGGGCGGATCGAGCGCGACCGGTGGATCGAGCACGCGCGCCAGTTGCACCGTGAGAAGTACGGCGAGGTCCTGGACTAGTCCTCGTCCACCACCGCCGCGATCGTTCCCGGAGCATTCCCTTCGAGCCGGTTGTTGACGAACACCAGCGCCTGGGTTTTCGACTCCCGCGCCGCTTTTACAATCGCCCGCAATCCCACCCTTGCCGCGGGATACGGCTCCTGCACGGAGGCGTAGGGCTGAAACATCCGCACTGCGTCCTCATACGCACGCCCGTACTGCAACAGCGCCCGGCACACAAGAAAATCGGCGGTCCGCGATCCGGGCATCGCGATCTGGGTAGGAAGCTCCGGCATCCGGGTCCACGAGTTGAACGTGTGCGCCACGCCCAGCTCCCGCAGGCACGCCAGGTACTCCGCGCCGAAGAACTCCGGATTCCGGATCTCGGCCGCATACCGGAAGTCCGGTGGAAGCCGCCGCACGAACGAAGTGAGGTCCCGCAAGAATGCGCCCGTGGTCTCATACGACGCCTTGGAAAACGTGCCGAACTCGAAAATGATCGCCGCCACGCGATCTCTGTATCTCATGAGCGGATCCGTGAACAGCCGCGTGAAGACTTCCGCGTCCAGGAACGCCGGATTCGGATGGCCGCCCCGGCTCCCGTAACGCGCATGCGCCGGAAACAGCCGTGCCGTGATCTCTTCCGGTGCCTTGAACGCGAATCTCAAGCCCGCCGGCGCGGTCCGGAACAGCCGCTCCCAGTATGCCTCACCCGGAAACTGGTAGAACGTGAAATCACCACAGACCACCGGAAATGTTTCGGCGTACTCCTCAATGCACCGTTCCTCGAACAGCTTCGCCGAGAACTTCCCGCGCGACAGATACCGCTCCCTGGTGTAGATCTGTCCCAGCCACCCCTCGTACTTCCAGGAGCTGGTCCCGATCAGGATCCCTTCCGACGCCAGCCGCGTCAGCCGCTCCGCCAACCGGGTCTGAAACGCCGGGCGCACGGGCTCGAACAGCCAGCCTTGCTGCATGCAGCCTGCTGTGTCACCAGGCCAGCGCGGATCTGTGCCCGTAGGGATCGGCGCCCGCCTCGATCACTCCGTTCAACAGCCGCCGGATCAGCGTCGGCGCGGATCCGTTGTTCCACCGCGAAGTGCCCGAAGCCTTGTGACCCCGGCCCGCCAGCTCCTGGACGGTAGTGATCGGGATCCGTTCGTCCAGCACCAGCTCGCCGCGCCCCATCGCATGGTTGTCGAAGCTCGACACCAGGTGGCGCGTCTGGAAGCGCGGCGCTTCCACAGCCTCCTGTACGTCCATATTGAACTCGACCATGTTGAGCAGGATCTGCAGAATCGCCTGATCCTGGTTATCGCCGCCCGGCGTCGAAATCGCGACGTAGGGCTTGCCATCCCGGGTCACCAGAGTGGGACTCAGGGTGATTCTCGGGCGCTTGCCTCCGGCCAGCTCATTCGGATGTCCGTCGATGAGCAGGAACGTCTGCGCGCGTTGCGTCAGTGGAATACCGGTGTCGCCCGCGATCACGGAGGGCAGCCACGCTCCCGACGGCGTCGCGGCAAACATGACTCCGTCCTTGTCCATTGCGTTGATCGTCGTGGTGTCCATCGCCATGAGCGCGTCGTCGATCCGGATGCGGACCATCACCGATTCCGACGGATGGATCCCCACGGTGCCCTCCGGGCGGCCAGGGCGGAATTCGTTCGATCCGCGCGGACTGATCTCGGCCCGGCGCTGCGCCGCGTACGCCTTCGAAAGCAACCGCTCGGCCGGAACCTGTGCGAACTTCGGATCGCCGTAGTAGGTGTCGCGATCGGCGTAGGCAAGCTTGAGGGTTTCGACAAGCTGGTGCAGGTACTCCGCGGAGTTGTGCTTGAGGAAGCGCACTTCGGTCTGCTCCAGCATGTTCAACGCCTGCAGCAGCACCGGACCCTGGCTCCAGAACCCCGGCTTGTACACGGTGTATCCGCGATACGTGGTCGACGCGGCTTCTTCCGGCTGAAGCCGGAACGCGGCCATGTCCTCGTAGTGGAGCAGCCCGTTGTGCTGGCGGATGAACGCGTCGATGCGCCGCGCCACGTCTCCGCGATAAAAGTAGTCGCGGACCGAATCGATCGCCTGGTGCCGGGAAAGTCCCGCCGCCCGCGCGCGTTGTTCCGCGCCCACCATCGACCGCAGCGTACGCGCCAGATCCGGCTGCCGGAACACATCTCCCGGGACCGGCATCCGCGGACCAGGCAGGAATACCGCCTTCGATGTTGGCCACAGATCGAAGAACTGCTTCGAACGGTAGATGCTGCTCGCACGCTGATCGTCGAGCGCCATGCCGTCGGCCAGGTCGATCGCCGGCTGGATCACCTCGGCCACGGTTTTGGTGCCGAATTCGCGCAGCGCGACGAGCGCCGCCTCGGGCATCCCCGGCACCAGGGCGGGCATCACGCCCCCGGCCGGAACCATGCCCTTGAGCCCGTTCGGCTCCATGATGAAGACCTCGCCCGGCCGCAGCTTGCGCTGCCGGAAGAATTCCGCGTTCGCCGCCTTGGGCATCGTGCCGACGCCAGCGATCGCGAACACCTTGCCCTCGCGCGTGCGGATCAGGATTGGCGCCTCGCCCCCGAATCCGTAGTGCGAGAACTCGGTCACCGCGCCAGCGAATGTCGCCGCCACGCCCGCATCCACTGCATTCCCGCCCAGGTGGAACATCCGCATCCCAGCTTCAGTAGCGTAGTCCGTGCCCCCGGTGACCGCGCCGCGGACGCCTCTCGCCGGCTTGCGGATGGGCCGTTCCGCCGCCTTCTGCTGGCCCATCAGGACCAGGTCGATCATGAGCACCGCAAGGACAATCCGGATCATGTGTCGCGCCAAACCGCATCGGAACTGGCTAGCCCAATTATAATGGTTTTTCGCCAATGTCTGAAATCACGGACTTACTGGAGCGGTTCCGCCGCGCGGCCGAGGTGGTTGCGGTGGCCACCACCGGTGCTTCCAACCAGGAACTCGACTTCACCCCCGGACCCGGCAAGTGGAGCGTCCGCCAGGTCGCCTGCCACCTCGCCGACTTCGAGCTCGCCTGCGCGATCCGCATCCGGCAGTTGCTTACCGAGGACAATCCCACGCTGATGGGCTATCCCGAAGACCTGTGGGCCGAGGGGCTGGACCACAAGACGCGCAAGATCTCCCAAGCGGTTGAATCGTTCCGCCGCGTCCGCGCCGAAAACCACGGATTGGTGAAGGACCTTCCGGAGTCCGCCTTCAGCCGGCCGGGTGTGCACACCGAGCGCGGTCCAGTGACGCTCGGATGGCTGATCCGGCACGGGGCGGAGCACGCCGAAAATCACGCGCGCCAGATGATGAACATCCGCCAGGCCTACAAGGCGGCGAAGCGGAACTCCAGTTGAGGCGCGCTGGACTCCTGGTGCTGGGTCCCCTGTTGCTGGTGGCCGCTGATTCGCCCGAGGTCCGGTGGTGGAAGCACGTCTCCTACCTTGCGAGTGACTCGCTCGAAGGGCGCGAAGCGGCGGGCAAGGGCTACTTGAAAGCCGTTCGATACGTATCAAACGAGTTCAAGAAAGCCAGTCTGGAGCCATGCTTCGACAACCGCTACCTGCAGCCAGTTCCGCTTGTGCAGCGGACCCTGTCGGAGGAGCGCTCGTATATCCGGCTTTCGAGCGGGCCACTCGAACTCGGCAAGACCGCGATCTTCACGTTGCGCCTCACCGGACCATCGCCGCAACCGGTGGACAACGCGGGCGCCGTGTTCGTCGGATACGGATTGGCGGTCCCGGATGCCGGCTACGATGACTACACGGGACTCGATCTCCGCGGCAAAGTGGCGGTGTACGTCTCGGGTTCGCCAGCGTCACTGCCATCCGTGGTCCGGGCGCACGCCAGCTCGAGCGCCGAGCGTGCCGCAGCGATGAGGGCCGCCGGTGCGGTGGGATCGATCGCGCTCACGAATCCGGCCGCGGCTGACGTTGCCTGGGACCGCTCGGTCCTCTCGCGCCTGGCTCCGTCGATGCTGATCGGTGGAAGCGGCGCCGCCGGGCTTCAAGGATTGCACTTCAGTGTATCTCTCAATCCGGCGGAGTCAGAGATCGTGTTCGAAGGTACGGGACAGAGCTTCAAGCAAATGCTGGCCTTGATGGACAAGGGTGAGCGCCTCCCCCGTTTCGCATTGCCGTTCCGCGTCTCGGCCCTGGCTTCCGTGCAGGAGTCGGAAGTCTCGTCACCGAACGTTTGCGGCATGATCCGCGGATCAGGCGATGAAGCCGTGGTGCTGTCCGCGCATCTCGACCATATCGGCGTCGGCGGCGCAATCAACGGCGACCGCATCTACAATGGCGCGATGGACAACGCCTCCGGCATCGCCACGATGATCGAGGTTGCGCGCGCGATCACGGCCCGCCGGGTCGAGCCGCGCCGCTCGATTCTGTTCGCCGCGGTCACGGCGGAGGAGAAGGGGCTCCTCGGTTCCCGTTACTTCGCCGCGAACCCGCCGGTGCCTGCCTCGCAGATCGCGGCAAACATCAACTTCGACATGTACCTCCCGATCCACCCGCTGCGGCACCTGATGGTGCTGGGACTGGAAGAATCGACGCTGCGCGCCCCGCTCGAGCGCGTGGCCGCGAAACACGGAATCGCGCTGCAGCCCGACTCCGAGCCCCAGCGCAACCGGTTCATTCGCAGCGACCAGTACAGCTTCATCCTGAAGGGCGTTCCGGCCTTTGCGGTGAAATTCGGGTATACGAAGGGATCCCCCGAGGAGAAGCTCCAGCGCGAGTGGACCAGCAAACGCTACCATGCGCCGGGCGATGACCTCGCACAACCCGTGGACAAGGGCGCCGCCGTGCTGTTCAACCGGATTATTGAAGAGTTCGCGCTGGAGGTTGCCGAGTCACCGGTCCGGCCGGCATGGAACGAGTCGAGCTTCTTCCGCCGTTTCGCGCGGTAGTGCCTGGATGACACGCTTGTGCAACGCATGCCCGATACTGCGACGAAGCAACTCGCTGGATTTGTCGCGAAGTTTAATCCGTCGATGGCAAAGCTGATTCGCGAGTGCAGAGCAGCGATGCGGAAGCGTTTCCCAACAGCGAACGAGCTTGTTTACGACAACTACAACTTCTTGGTGATCGGATATTGCACGACCGAACGCCCATCCTGCTGTGTCGCGTCGCTGGCGGCAAATTCGAAAGGGATCGGGCTGAGCTTCTATCACGGGTCAACACTTCCAGACCCGCACAGAATTCTCCAGGGCGCGGGAAGGCAGAACCGGTTTGTGCGGCTTAACGGAGCGGCGATGCTCACAACGCCCGAAGTCGAGGGCCTTCTCGCTGCCGCATCTGCCCAAGCAGATTCACCATTCCCCAAATCGGGTGGCGGCAAGTTGATCATTCGTTCGGTCTCTGAGAAACAACGCCCGCGAAGATAGGCGGTCGAGCGAGAATCCGCCCGCGGGAACCACGCATGCACGTGCGGATGCAGCGAGAGATTCTCCCCGAGTGTGCAGAACGGAGGAATCCGATGTGTTCGCCGAGATGCTTATACCCCGCCTCCACTTCCAGCATCGCTTTGACGCTGGCCTGAAACAGCAAGTTGTAGGCCCTATCGAGGACCCTTCACGGCTGGCTGCGCCCGCTTGAGTCTCTTCGTCCCGCCCTTGCCGCCAGGCTTGGCGGAAGCGACCTGTACCAAGCGCCCGAATCGCGGCGGCACGGCAGCCGCGCTGATGATCGGGCCGGCTGCGATCAGCCTCTTCCGGCGGGCATCCACTGCCACATTCAGTCCTTCGAGAGCCCTGGCGCCGAGCAACTGGAGATCGCCCGATTCAGCGAAAACAACTTCATCCACGGTCTCCGCCTTGTCCACCTTGAGTACGGCGTAACCAACGGACCGTGTGACGATTTGGCCGTTCGCCAACTGAAATTGAAGATCCTTCTTGCGCCGCTCGATCCCGATCGACTCCAATACTGCCGCGCTGATCCACGTCGACTCGGCGCCGGTGTCTACCATCAGGCGCCGCACCACGACCGATTTCGAGTTCGCCGGATTGAGGACCCGGCAACCCACGTGGAAGAGGCCCATTGTTCGCATGATAGCGCCCCGGTCCTACCCGGCGCTCAGAGTATACGCACGCCGCAGCAAGGCAATCAATACTGGCGTGATGTCCTCGGGACTCTCCACCGCCGCGAAATGAGCCACGCGGCTTTTCCACGCTTGCACCGTCTTGTAGACCGGCGGATCGCCATGCGCCGTCTCAAGCAGGAACTCGAGATCGATGCGGTCCTTCTTTGCCTTGACCGCCAGGAACGTAGTCCGCGCCTTGATCATGATCCCGTTCTTGACCCCGTCCACGCGCACCTCGCCTAACTTGGCCACTTCCGCCGCCAGTTTCCGGTAGGCGGCCAGCAGTTGCGGCGGCTTTCCCTTGAAAAAGTCCTCCGGGTTGCTCCGAAAACAGGAATGGGCCTGGCTGGTGTTGCGGAACTTGCGCCCGCAGACGGGACAGGCCCACATGTGTTGGCTCCAGCCGAGGCTTACTTCGCCCGCTTGAGGGTCATCTCGCGCGCCGGCATGTCGCGCCCTTCAACCGTCATCTTGAGCTTCAGCTCATCGCCGGCCACCATGCCCGCGTAGTTCATGACGAACGCGTTGCCGTTGAACTCCCGCTTGATCTTGAACGACACGTTGTCGCCGTCCACTTTCCCTGCGCGACCGGACACATCCTTGACACTTTAGCCTGGATTCTTGCTTGACACTTATCAAGGGCGGGTGCGGCTCGATCTTCACCTTACACCTTCTCCGCGCGATTG
>Ga0194131_10002684_pt1 | contig 29015 bp, 26 predicted proteins | sample TA2KigO120mmetaG_FD_148631 | JGI IMG/M metagenome (GOLD analysis project Ga0194131, IMG submission 148631) | Freshwater microbial communities from Lake Tanganyika, Tanzania - TA2015053 Kigoma Offshore 120m | ecosystem: Environmental > Aquatic > Freshwater > Lake | place: Tanzania: Lake...
TGTTCGTGGGCAACAGTTCCGTCAACACCGCCATAACCGCAGGTGAGATTACGCTCAGTGGTGTCCCGGTTGGCACTAATGCTTCCGCACTCTCAACTGGTACGGTGCCTCTCGCTCGACTCGATGCGAATGTAATCTTAACCACCAGCACAACGGGTATTAACGCCTCCGCATTGTCAACCGGTACGATACCACTAGCCAGACTTGACTCAAATGTAATCTTAACGACGAGCACCACGGGTATTAACGCCTCCGCATTGTCAACCGGTACGGTACCACTAGCCAGACTTGACTCAAATGTAATCTTAACGACGAGCACCACGGGTATTAATGCTTCCGCACTCTCGACTGGTACAGTTCCATTAGCACGATTGAGTTCCGCGAATACGACTGCCAATGGTGTCGTCGATACCACTACCCAAACGTTTGCGGGCGATAAGACGTTCCAAAATGCTACGTCATTTAGTAGTACCGTCAGTATTACCGGCGCGGCGAATACAGCAAGTACGTTGGGTGTCGCCGGCACATTGAGTGCGTTGGGTCAATTATCCGCCAGCGGTAATGCAGCATTTGGACAGGATGTAACCATTACCGGTAATCTCACGGTGAGTGGCACCACCACTTATATCAATACTACAAACCTACAGATCGGCGATAATCTCATTACGTTAAATGCAGATTTGCCTGGAGGAACTGCTCCGAGTGAACATGCAGGAGTCGAAATTAATCGTGGTTCGTCAGCAAATGTGGCGTTAAGATGGAATGAAACCAGTGACGTTTGGCAGGTAACTGAAGATGGTACGAACTATGGTACAGTACTTACTACCATAAGCACAACGGGTATTAATGCTTCTGCACTTTCGACTGGTACAGTTCCGCTAGCCAGACTTGACGCGAATGTAATCTTAACCACCAGCACAACGGGTATTAATGCCTCGGCTCTTTCGACAGGCACGGTACCATTAGCCAGACTTGACGCGAATGTAATCTTAACCACCAGCACAACGGGTATTAATGCCTCGGCTCTTTCGACAGGCACGGTACCATTAGCCAGACTTGACGCGAATGTAATCTTAACCACCAGCACAACGGGTATTAATGCCTCGGCTCTTTCGACAGGCACGGTACCATTAGCCAGACTTGACGCGAATGTAATCTTAACCACCAGCACAACGGGTATTAATGCCTCCGCATTGTCAACAGGTACGGTACCACTTGCTCGATTGAGTTCCGCAAATACAACAGCCAATGGTGTTGTCGATACAACGACGCAAACGTTTGCGGGAAATAAGACGTTCCAAAATGCAGCGTCGTTTAGCAGTACCGTTAGTATTACCGGCGCGGCGAATGCGTTGAGTACATTGGGTGTCGCCGGCACACTGAGTGCGTTGGGTCAATTATCCGTCACCGGCAATGCGACCTTTGATACCAATACGTTATTTGTGGATGCAACGAATGATCGCGTCGGCATCGGGACGGGGGGTCCAGATGGTAAGCTGGACGTGAATGGAACGTCATATTTCCGCGACTATATCGCGTTGTATTCAGGAAAGAAACTGTACCTCGACGGCGGCAGCGACACGTATATCACCGAATCGTCGGCTGACAACGTGCAGTTCACTGTGGGTAATGCAGAACGGTTACGCATACAATCTTCTGGCATTTCGGCAAATACAAAATTAACTCTAAATACCACAAACGGACGGTTTGTACTGCCAGTCGGTTCGAATCTATGGGCGACATAGTGTTAGTGTTAATGAAATAGCGGAGACGTGCATGGCAAATGAATCTAATGGATCTATGTGGGTTACTGGAACGTACCTACATTGGATGAACGCGAGCAATACACAATTTAGATTTTTAGGCACAACAGTCGCTACACCATCCGGTGCAGCGGTTGGAAGCATGTGGATTTCTGCTAATACAATTCATTATATTGACGCCTCGGGAACTGAACGATATGTAGACGGTCCATTTGTAGCAAACCGTGCGGGTGTCGGCGCCCTTGCGGGATCTATGTGGATTGATGATACATATTCTCCATCATTAGCCAATGGGCAATTACATTTTATTGGTGCTGGTCAAGATCAAAACTGGGCGCATAATGATACCACATTCGTAAATTCACATACTGATACCGCACACACCGACGCGCATACGGATACTCCACATACTGACGCACATACGGATACTCCACACACCGACGCACATACCGATACTCCACATACCGACGCACATACCGATATTGCTCATACCGACGCACATACCGATATTGCTCATACCGACGCACATACGGATACTCCACATACCGACGCGCATACCGATATTTCTCATACCGACGCGCATACGGATACTCCACATACCGACGCGCATACCGATATTTCTCATACCGACGCGCATACGGATACTCCACATACTGACGCACATACGGATATCGCACATTCTGACGCGCATACCAATATTGCGTTTGGCAATTCACATTCCAACGGCCATACCAATATTGCGTTTAGTAGTTCACATTCCAACGGCCATACCAATAGTCCTCATAACAGTGCTCATACCAATATTGGATACGTCGATTCTCATACCAACACCCATTCCAGCGCGCATACCAATATTGGGCCCACGTACAGTCATGACGATGACCACTGTAATTCCCATTCGAATGCCCATTCCAACGGTTATAACGACTTTCAGGATGGCGAAAATCATTCTAACAGTCATGATAACAATCACGACGACAATCATTGCAACGCCCACAACAGCTCACACGTTGATGATGGGGGTGTACAATCTCATACCAACACCCATTCCAGCGCTCATACCAATATTGGTCACAGCAGCTCTCATACCGATATTGCTCATACCAATTCACATTCTAATGCGCATACCAATATTGGTCACAACAATTCACATTCTAATGCGCATACCAATATTAGTCACAACAATTCACATACGAATATAGCTCGAAGTGTTTCACACAACGATATTTCATTTGTGAACACTCACAACGATATCTCACGCGTGAACACTCACAACGATATTTCATTTGTGAATAGCCATAACGATATTTCATTTGTAAACACTCATAGCAACATTTCATTTGTGAATAGCCATAACGATATTTCATTTGTGAACACTCACAACGATATCTCACGCGTGGTCACTCACAACGATATTTCATTTGTAAACACTCATAATGATATTTCATTTGTGAACACTCATAACGATATTTCATTTGTGAATAGCCATAACGATATTTCATTTGTGAACACTCACACTGACATTGCGCACATTGATAAACCCGAGGTCGTGGCATAACAGTTAAAAGGAGCTAGTATGGAAATTGATTGGAAACGTATTGCAAAACCTCAAGATGATGGCTATGATTCTCATATAATCTCGACTATTCTGAATGAAAAATATGGATGGAAAAAAATTCAACCAACCTCAGAATTACGGTTATGCAATGGAACTGTGGCTATTGTAGCTGATCGTCAATATAAATCTAATCAATTGGAACATCCCGATAATCATATGATAGATGGCATGTCGTATATGACACCGGAAGTATGTGCGGGTATTGATCATTATCTGACTGCGTGGCCTGAAGGTAGTCAAATGTTGTCTTTATTTTTAGATGAGTATTGGGCAAAATGGGGTAGGTACATGCACGAACAGGCTCGCGGATCTTCATCAGGGCATTATGAAATGAAATCATGCTTGAGCGAAGGGTGGTCTAAGGGACTGGTTGTTAACGCAGTATATGTTACTGCGAATGATTGGCAAGGATGTTCTGCAGGCATTTATCATGAAGTAGGTCATGCACGATTGGAATCCATTGGAATAGACATTGACTATCATGATGATAAGTTACTGCTAAATGGGCCCGATGAATTATACGATTCTCCTGTGCGATGGGATGTTAAACGCCCAATGTCTGCGGTTGTGCAAGCTGTATATTCATGGATTATGCTTTCCGAAGCGGATATTCAATGTGCCAAGCGATTACAAGGATATGATTTAAAAGAGCCAGAGTTAGAAAAAACTCATGCACAGGCATCAATAAGTTATTTAATTGGAAATATTCCTAAAGTTCAAGATGGACTTACAGAAATTGAAAATAATCTAAAAGCGACTCCCGAAGGTATTAAGTTTTTTGATGGATTCTTAGAGTGGGGGCATGATGTTGCAAATCGCGGCCTAGTCGTATTAAAAGAAGGACTCGGCGAAGACTTCGAAAAGCGCTGGATCGAGGCGCTACAATATCGAGAAGTTCGACTAAAAGTGTTACAAGAAACTGCTGAAAAATTAAAGATAGATCCTTCGTATAATCAGGGAATAGACACGTTGAGAAAAGTGAGGGCTCGGTTCGAACAGAATAACAAAGTATCGAACGAAGAGACTGACTCGGCTGAACAATAATTACAACAGACGGGGTTCCGCTAAATATGGTATATGGCATTACCGACTACGCGCACTCAACTTAAAACTTATATTAAGCGCCGATTAGGGGAGCCGGTCATTACCGTTAATGTGGCAGATGATCAGTTAGAGGAACGTATTGATGATGCATTGGCCTTGTTTCAAGACTATCATTTTGAAGCATCAGAAAAAGTTTATTTGAAGCATCAATTGTCCTATTCCAATCTGGTGTTTGCCTCTGCGAGCACCGGAACGTTTACGAATAATGAGATTATACGAGGACAGACTAGCAACACCATAGGGAAAGTTCATACTCAGACATCAAATACAAGACTGGAATTTGTATATTCTCGTACGAACGATTCAGCTACCTTTACGGTAGGTGAAACAATTGTCGGGGACAGCTCGAACGCGAGTGCTACTATCTCGACCATCAATACTGGTGACTGGGATAATCAGTACGTTCCGATATCAAACCTTGTCATGACGGTCTATCGAGTGCTTACCGTCGATGGTTTTGCATTCAGTGGTCGCGCAGGATTATTTTCAGCAAACTATCAGTTTTTGATGAATGATCTATCATGGCTCTCATCTGGCAGCGCGATTTCATATTTTTTGACGCGGTCGCATATGGAGATGCTCAACGATATGTTTGTGGGTGATATGCAGCTTCGCTTTAATCGATACGTTAACAAACTATATCTGGACATTGACTGGCGTAATCGTGTCAAAGCCGGAGACTGGTTGGTTGTGGAAGCTAAACGTATTCTTGACCCTGCAAACTATTCTAGTATTTGGTCGGATCGATTTCTCCGTGATTACACCACGGCCCTCGTAAAACGCCAGTGGGGTCAAAATCTTGTTAAATATGAAGGGGTTCAGATGCCTGGTGGAGTGACCTTAAATGGACGGGCGATTTATGACGAAGGAAATCGTGAGGTCTCGCAGCTTGAAGAACAGATTCAAGCAAGGTTTGAGCTACCGCCAGAATTCTTGGTCATGTAGGAGGGCGCATTTATGGCAACCAACTCCTACGTTCGTTGGTGGGCAGATACAAACGAACAAACGTTATTACAAAATTTAATGACTGAAGCCATCAAGTTTCATGGCTTTGATATTGTGTATATGCCGCGGTCTATGCGACGTGAAGATACACTTTACAATGAAGATATTCTCAGTAAGTTTACTACGACGTATTCGATTGAGGCCTATCTCAAGAATGTAACTGGATGGGACGGACAAGGGGATTTCTTAAGTAAGTTCGGATTACGTGTTGAAGATAAAATGACCCTGATGATTTCCCGTGAACGATTTGACGAACTTGTTCCACGCGCACGAGTGACGACCGGACAAATATCCGCAGAAATAAATAGTGTAACAGTCAGTGGGAATAACACAAAGTTTCGTTCCGAGCTTGTCGTCGGTGACACTATTATTACTAGTCACAGCGGACAATCGCGCACCATTGTGTCGATTGCAAATAACACTCAACTAACAGTGAATACAGCTTATACGAGTGCTGTGAATTCTGAGTATTTTTCAATACCGACGACTACAACGCTGGTGCTACCAACGGATCGTTCTTCTCTTCCTCCCTCGCGACCAATGAAAGGGGATTTAATTTATTTTCCCGAACCATTTAACACAATGATGGAAGTCACATTCGTAGAACATGAAACAGCCTCAGGACAGTTTTATCCATTAGGCACACGAACCTTTTATGAAATATCGTGCGAGATATTCACGTACAGTCATGAAGTTATTGAGACGGGTGACTCAAGCATTGATACTTTTGCACAAACCTATGAGTATCAACAAAATCTTTTATTGGCACAAGATTCAGGTACAGGTACATATGAAGTCGGTGAGCATGTCTATCAGGGAAGTAACTTAGCGGATAGTACTGCCAGTGCGGATGTCGTATCATGGGATTCGAGTAATCGCATTCTACGAGTGGGAAATATTAAGGGTGAATTTGCCCCTGCGATATTGGTACTTGGACATACTTCGGGCGCCTCATACTATCTCAACGAGGCTCCGAATAAGATGTTACTACCAAACACGAAAGCTGCTGACAATACGTACTTGGATGAACAAGATGACGTTATCATTGATAATCGTGAAATTCATCGTATCGTCGGAGGCTTCTAACTATGTTTGCGCCGTTTTATCACCAATCGCTTCGCAAATATCATATTGCATTTGGCAGTATTTTTAAGAATTTGACGATAGTACGTGATGATGCAGTTGGGGATGAACTACAACGTATAGTAATACCGGTTGAATACGCAAACCGTGAGGGGTGGCTTACTCAGTTACGTCAAGATCCTGATTTGAACGTTCAAACCGCAATTGTATTACCGCGACTGGCGTTTGAAATGGTGAGTATGCGATATGACCCGTTACGAAAACTGAATAGTTTGAACCAGCGTACATCACCGACTCGTGATATGTCGGTGAATACCGTACGTCGATACTTTGTGGGCAACCCGTATATTTTAACATTTAATGTGTATGCGATTACGCGTAGTGTTGAAGATGCTAATCAAATCGTCGAACAGATTTTACCGGTATTCACTCCTGACTATTCTATGATTATTCGGTTGATTCCGTCGTTGGGCATTTTAGACCGCGTGCGTGTAGTGATGGATGGTTCTCCGCAATGGTCGGATACTTATGAGACGGCGGGGCTTAATAATACACGGGAAATTATTTTGACGTTTACATTTAATGTGTCTGCAACCATTTATGGTCCGGTGTTGCCTGTTTCACCCGCTATTATTCGTCATATTATGATAGACTTATATAACATTCCAAGCAATAAGATTATGGAAGGGCCTAACTATGTTGTGACTGATGCGTTAGATCGTATTATGTTAGAAGATCGGCGCGGTCGTGTGATTAATGAAGATAGTGTAGTAGATTTGCGAGCGTTTGCGCGTCAAGCACGCATTGATATTGTGCCCAATCCGATTGATGCACCACCACAAAAGCCCGTAGACAGTGAAACGACAATTACAGAATATGTGGACGGCAAACAGTCCTATTCTAGTTTGGGAATTGATGATGAATCGGATGTACCACCACCTATTGTATAAAGTGAGGATAGCCTGTGAATGACTCAACGAAAGATACACTGAATACTATTTTTGATGTCGAACCTATTGTAGAGTCTACAACCACCGAAATTGCTCCGATGGTTGAGATATTGCCGGTCAAGGCATCCTCGATACCCACAGAAGAAAACGATGCGGAAAAACTAGCACACGAAGACTTTGAGTTTTCCCGAGGAGCATTAAAGTCCGTGGCGACTGAATCGCAGAATACCCTGCATCGTGCGGTGGATGTGGCGAACCAGACAGATACTCCTCGGTCGTTTGAAGCGGTCGGTGACTTGGTACGAGCCACATTGGAAGCTCATCGCGAGCTACAAAGTTTGCATAAAACCGCGGCGGAAGTTCGTCTTGCTACTAAAACTGCACAAACACCAACTAGTCAGGTGAACATTCAGCAGGGAGTAGTATTTCAAGGAAGTTCTGAGGAGCTGTTACGGTTGATTTCTAAAGATCGTCAGTAGGTGTTTATGGGACGTGAAGATGAAATTTTTAAGGGGAATGCAAGTTTACCTCCTGCTGATGCCACATATGCATACAATGTGGATGAACTGCGTGAGTTTGTGAAATGCTCACAAGATCCCGTGTACTTCATTAAAACCTACATGAAGATCATTCAAGTAGATAAGGGCTTGGTGCCGTTTAAGATGTGGGAGTTTCAGGAAAACATGATGCGGTGCTATCATGAAAACCGCTTTAGTATTACCATGTGCTCTCGTCAGGTCGGTAAATCCACCACGGTTATTGGATACTTTTTGTGGTATATTTTATTTAATGTCAATGCGCGGTGCTGTATTTCTGCCAACAAACAAAAGACAGCAGTCGATCTTTTAGGCCGTCTCAAACTTGCGTACGAACATTTGCCTCGATTTCTTCAACAAGGGGTTGTTCGCTGGGCCCGCATGGAGGTTGAATTGGCCAATGGCGCATCGTGTTTCGCGGCCGCAACGTCGTCCAGTGCGGTGCGTGGTGGATCGTATAACGTGTTACTCTTAGATGAGTTTGCGTTCGTACCAGAGAACATCGCGAATGAATTTTACGCATCAACCTTTCCAACTATTACGTCAGGTAAAACCACCAAGCTGATTATTGTCTCCACTCCAAATGGTATGAACTTGTTTCATAAGTTCTGGAGTGAAGCTCAGTCTGGAGATAATGACTTCAAGCCGCTCTTTGTGCACTGGAGTCAGGTGCCGGATCGCGATGAGCGATGGAAAGAAGAAACGGCGCGGAATATCGGCGGACCTGAAAAATTTGCACAAGAGTATGAGTGTTCATTTTTATCAACTTCTTATACGCTGATTCGATCACAAGTAATTCAGACACTTACACACAAACAACCAATTGAAACCAGTGAAACCGGTTACGCTGAATTTTTACCACCGGATGAGTCGCGAGCATATGTTATGACGGTCGATACCGCGTCGGGGCAAGGTTTAGATTATTCTACATTTGTCATTTTTGATGTATCGGAAATGCCGTATCGCGTGGTTGCGACATATGCAAATAATCGTATTACAACGATGGAATTTCCTCAAGTTATTATGCAGTACGCAAAACGATATTTTATGCCGTGGTTGATGGTAGAAGTTATGGATATCGGACGAGACGTAGCATTCATTCTTTCTCGTGATCATGAATATTCGCGACTTATGACGGCAGTGACCGAAAAGCGATTAGGGCAACGACTAACATTTAATTCTACTCCGAAACGTCATTTGGGATTACGTATGACATCAGGAGTAAAACGATCAGGATGTGCGGTGTTAAAAACCCTAGTCGAGAACCACCATCTTATTCTGAATGATTATCGCATCATTCAACAGTTGTCAGTTTTTGTGCAAAAAGGATCGTTGTATATGGCGCAAACGGGGCATCATGATGATTTAGTAATGCCTTTAGTGATGCTTGGATGGATTTCATTACAGCCAAACTTTGCTGAAGTTACAGGGACACGAGCGTTGGATAACTATACGCGACTAATTGCAGAAAGTAAAGACAATCTCGTTCCAATTGTGATCAACGATGAGCAGCCCATGCCAATAGGAGTCTTTGGGCATGATGAAGATGACGACGACTGGAGCTGGGTGCTCCGCTGAACGAAGAAGGTTTACTAAATATCAGTTGATAGATTAAGCACTATCAGGGTGGCTTACATTTTAGACTTATCGAGGAGTAACCTATGGCAACGCAAGTCAGTCCAGGCGTAGTAATTAACGAAATTGACCGTTCAGATTCGCTCACACAAGTGACACTGACGGAAGGGGCCGTTGCGGGATCGTTCGCGTGGGGCCCAGTTCTTAAGGTTGCAACTGTTGCGTCAGAAACCGAACTAGTTGATACTTTTGGAAAACCAAATAACGAGACAGCCAGTGCTTTCTTTACGGCTGCTAATTTTTTGTCATATAGTAATACTCTTCGTGTGGTACGTAATGTGAACTCCACGGCATTAAATGCCACTCAAAATGGTAGTGGGACGCTGATTAAAAACGACGACCACTATGAATCACAGGTCGCAACCATCGATGGTAAAGGTACGTGGGCCGCGAAGTATCCGGGAACTCTTGGAAATTCACTTCGCGTCGAAATGTGTAGTAGTAGTGAAGCATTTAGCCTCGCTCCGGCACAGGGTACTATTAACGCATCATTTAATAGTACGACAGTCACCTTTAGTGCGAATGTAAATAGCGTTTCGGTTGGTGATACATTAATTGTCGGATCACAGAAGCGCAGAGTCACAGCAAAAGCCAATGCTACGTCAGTTACGGTAAACGCTGCATTTACTTCTGCGGCATCAAATGGTGCAGCATTTACTCGTGAGTGGAAATATGCTGGATTGTTTTCTGCGGCGCCTGGTACATCAACATATGTGTCTGACCGTAGCGGGGCTAACGATGAGTTACATATTGTAGTCATTGACGAAGATGCTGTCATCACTGGTACTGCAAATACTGTGTTAGAACGATATCAAGGATTAAGCAAAGCTTCCGATGGTAAGGCAGAAAATGGTGCGCTGAACTATTATGCTGAAGTAGTGAATGCACGATCAGAATGGGTATGGTTCTTAGACCATCCTTCAGATGGTGCTAATTGGGGTAACGCTGCTGCTGGTCTGAACTTTGCCGTGACAGCAGGAACCCACGTTGCGTCATTGACGGGTGGTACTGCGGGCGAAACATTAACGGATGCTCAAAAACAGACCGCATATGATGTATTTCTCGATGAAAACGTAGACATATCATTTATAATGGCAGCCGAGGCGACCGCAACCGTTGCATCGTATATCATTACAAATGTTGCCGAGCCACGTAAGTATGTTATGGCGTTTATCTCACCAGAACGAGCAGATGTGGTGAATAACGCTGGATTTGAAACGAGCGATATCATTGCGTTCCGTAATACGCTACCCTCCACTAGTTATGCTGTGTTAGACTCGGGGTGGAAGTATCAATATGACAAATACAATCAAGTTTACCGTTATGTGCCGCTAAATGGTGACATTGCTGGTCTTGCAGCTCGCACGGATGAGGTTGCTGAGTCATGGTTCTCCCCCGCAGGCTTTTCGCGAGGTCAGTTGAAGATTGGTAGTGCGGTGAAGCTCGCGTGGAATCCGAAGCAAGCGGATCGCGATAGTTTGTATCTCAAGGGTGTTAATCCTGTAGTATCGTTCCCCGGTGAAGGTACCGTGCTTTTTGGAGACAAAACGTTACAGGCAAAGCCAAGTGCGTTTGATCGTATTAACGTGCGACGCTTGTTTATCGTCTTAGAAAAGACTATTGATCGCTCCGCAAGATTTCAGCTATTTGAGCAGAACGATGAATATTCACGAGGCGCCTTCGTTAATATGGTAGATCCATTCCTTCGTTCCGTAAAAGGACGACGGGGTATCTCAGACTTCTTTGTGGTGTGTAACGAAACCAACAATCCACAGGACGCCATAGATCGTAATGAATTCCGTGCAGACATCTATATTAAGCCAGTCCGCAGTATCAATTTTATTCAATTGAACTTTGTGGCGGTGCGTTCGGATGTGGCGTTTTCTGAAGTCATTGTTTCATAACGCATACTAAATAGGAAGTAGGAGACAAGATATGGCATTTCCGAATATTACACAGTTCAAAGAACAATTACAAGACGGAGGAGCACGTCCTTCTCTTTTTGAAATGACGATTGCTTTTCCGCTGGCGCTACAGGGGCTCTTCGGGGATACCGTCCGCAGCGCAACTGACTTCTGGCGATTTCATTGCAGAATCTCTGAGATTCCAGGCAATCAGCATAATCCTATTTCGTTAAAGTACGCAGGTCGAGAAATTAAATACGCTGGTCAGCGTACGTTCAACAATCTCAGTGTTACCATTTTAAATGATGAAGCATTTAGAGTGCGTCGGGGATTAGAACTGTGGTTTGAAGCGATGAACACTCGTGAAACTAATAGATCCCTTCTCACTCAGAATACGCGGACCGGATTCGGATCATACGCAGGAAGTGGCCAGGTGACACAATATAGTAAGCAAGGGACCAAGGTGCGCGCATACAAATTTGTAGATATGTTTCCCGTCACCCTCGCTCCTATTCCATTAGATTGGTCGAATGACGGTGCAATTGAAGATTACACCTGTGAATTTGCGTATCAGTATTGGACGCCGAATGCTCCAGATTCTGCTGTCGACGGCTTGTCAGCTGACAGCGCGGTGCTCGCCGTCTAAGAAGCGGAAATTATTATTGGAGCGGAGAAGCCTATTTTGGGTTTCTCCGCTTTATCTTATTATGATACCTTGTGAACAATATATAATCGCCAGTACAGACACCTATGCCGGCCTCAAATTTTAGCATTAATCGATTTAAAGAAGCGGTTGCTCAATCGGGAGGGCTTGCTCGCCCCATATTTTTTGAATGTACAGTTGTATGTCCAGCGTTGGCGTTGGAGAGCGATCTCAAGTTAGTACAAGAGGATATAATCCTCTGTAAAGCCATGAGCATTCCTGAACAGACAATAGACACAGTTGACATAAAGTATTTTACTCGATCAGTGCCTATTCCAGGCTCACGACAATATTCACCTGTTACATTAACATTCTACAACACAGCAAATTATAAACTGCGTAATTACTTTGAAGTATGGCTAGAGTTATTAAATGCACAAGTGCATAATAGACGGCGAGAATTTCCTTTGTCAGAAATCACGGGAACCATTACACTAACCCACCGGAGTAATAATGAAAGCAATCCTCCGACAGATCTACTGCCAGAAATTCAGCACTTTGAGTTTATTAATGCGTTCCCCACTTCAATTGGGCAGCTAACTTTTTCGTATGAGGATGACACCAACGTACAAACGTTTGATGTCACATTTAAGTATCTTTCTATGGGCAGCATTGAAGAAGTATCTTGACAGTATAATTTGATGAGGTATAAATAATAGCATGGCGTTTAAACTATTCGGTTATACCATTCTGTCTCAAAACGAAATTACCAATCGGAGTACATCTCCGTCGCTTGTACCCCCCAAAAATGAAGATGCTGCGGCCACGGTAAATGAAAGTGGTCTTGGTGTATTTGGTGGGTATGCGGTCGATTTCGACACCTATGCAGCCTATACCAGTGAGGTTGATCTTATCAATCAGTATCGTGATTTGTCACTACAACCGGAAATAGACGAAGCGCTTAACGATATCATTAATGAAATGGTCATTCGCGACGATGGAGATAATCCAGTTTCCATGAATGTGGATGCGCTTCCAAAAGTATACGACGAAACGTTTCGCGAACAGCTTCTTAAAGAATTTGATTACACGTTGGATTTGCTGGGCTTCAAAGAACGGTGTCATTCAATTGCCCGTCAATTTTATGTGGATGGTCGATTGTATTATGACTTGATGATTGATGAAGCAAAGCCCGAAAATGGTATTATCGAATTACGAAACATAGATCCACGAACCATTCGAGCGGTACGTGAAGTGCGAGATATGTGGCATCAAGAGACGGGGGCCCGATTATCGGAAGTCGTGGATCAATACTATGTGTATAATCCAATGGGTTTTCGTAATCTTGCCAGTATTAGTTCTGGTCCTGGCGTAAGAGTCGCGAAGGATCGTATCGCATATATTAATTCAGGCATTTATACACCAGGCAATGTGACGGTACTTTCACCGTTGCATAAAGCTATTAAGGCGTTTAACCAATTACGAATGGTCGAGGATGCAACCGTGATTTATCGCATCACTCGCGCTCCGGAACGTCGCGTGTTCTACATTGATGTGGCTGATTTGCCGACCGCTCGGGCAGAGCAATATGTGAATGCAGTGGCGACTCGCTATCGTAACCGCGTGGTATATGATAGTCATACCGGTGAAATTCGCGATGATCGCAAGATTCAATCTATGTTAGAAGATTTTTTCCTTCCACGTCGCAGTAATGGTCGTGGCACTGAAGTCACTCAACTACAGGGTGGACAAAATCTCGGAGAAATGCAGGATGTCGATTACTTCCGTAAAAAGCTATATCGTGCTTTAGGCATTCCTGCATCACGTCTTGAATCTACGGGGTCACAATTTCAGTTGGGTCGTACCACGGAAATTACGCGAGATGAAATTCGATTTTCTCGATTTCTGCAACGCCAGCGTGACCGGCTAGCTACATTATTTGATGAGATTCTTCAACGTCATTTGACACTAAAGGGAGTTATTCGTTCACAGGAACAATGGCGTCAGTTGCGGCATTTTATTCGATACGAATTCAATACAGATTCATATTTTGCTGAATTAAAGAAGATGGAAGTAATGAAAGAGCGATTAAACGTCGTTCAACAACTCGACCCGTATGTGGGTAAGTATTTTTCAGAGCAATATGTGCGAGATCACGTTTTACGACTTACATCAGACGAACAAAAGCAAATTGAAATTAATAACAAAGAGAATCCTCCTGTATCAGCAGAAGGTCAAGGGATGTTCGGATCAGAGCCGCCAGCACCGACTCCACCGATGCCTTCTTCCAAAACTCCTTCCGAAACTCCTTCCAAAACTTCGGATGGTGAACCCGAGCCAGATGCAGAAGAGTTCTTTTTTGGTAGCACATTAGCCAAAGAGTAGTCATTACATATTTTCTAAATAGAATAGAGGCATCATATGACATCCGCATTACAGTTATTTAAAGCGATTCGTGCCAAAGATTTTGTGGAAGCCAAAGAGCAATTCTATGTATTGATACAGGATAAAATGCAAGCGGTATTGGCCCGAGAGTATCAAGAGACGGCTAAGACTCTCATTACGAAGAAGTAGGATATATGGCATATACACAAGTTCAAGTTATTGCAGATACGGATCGACGCCATGTGGTTAAGCGCGTCAATTCGGCTAATACTGAAACCAGTGCACTTGTAGTAAATGCTGCGGCATTATCATTTGCGGTTGTTCAAGTCACAACGGCTTCATCTGCGAATAACTTTCAAGTTGGAGAGAGAGTTGAGGCCACTAGTGGTGGGACGGGTACCGTACAAGATGTATTGAGTCCCACACTAGTTAATTTAATTGATGTATCTGGGACTTTTGCAAATAACGACACATTGACCGGAGGAACTACGGGGAAAACTCGTACGCAAAATGGCGCCGTTGCTCCCGATACGTATGTTCTGCAAGTAGCGCGGGTTTTATATACTGTTGGGGGCGGTAATGAGAAATCTGTTGAACTCCTGTGGGAAGGTAATGGTGGAGGTGCCAATAATCGTACCATCGTTACGTTAAGTGGTACTGGAGTGCTAGAGTTTGACTCTCAAGGTGCACGTATTCCCAACAATGCAAATGTCGCGACTGGAAATATTATTCTGACAACAAATCAGTGGAATGCTAATTCTACATATACCATTATTTTAGATGTCAACAAATACAGTGGATACGCACAGCCGTATCTCCAGCGGAATGTCTTAGGACGGTTCTAATATGGCGCTCAAACTTATTACCGAAACAGTTAATGATGTTCGTGCGTTGATCGAAACAGCCGAAACTGGTTCTGCCATGAATTACTTCATTGAAGGAATCTTCATGCAAGGCAATAAAAAGAACCAAAATGGTCGTGTCTATCCAACGGCCACCCTTCAACGAGAAATGCAGCGATACCAAAAAGAACACATTGATCGTAAGCGGGCATTCGGAGAGTTAGGTCATCCCGACAGTCCGACAATTAATTTAGATCGAGTGTCCCATATGATTACTGAGCTAACCCAAGACGGGGATAATTTCATGGGAAAAGCAAAGGTCATGGTGCATACACCAATGGGTAACATCGTTAAAGCTCTAATTGATGAAGGAGCAGAATTGGGAGTATCGTCACGAGGCTTGGGATCACTACGTGATGCGGATAATGGCATCATGGAAGTTCAGGACGATTTCTACTTTTCAACAGTGGATATCGTCGCCGACCCTTCTGCGCCTGATGCATTTGTACGTGGAGTGATGGAAGGAAAGGCATGGGTGTGGGAAAGTGGTGTGTTAAAGGAATGTACATTAGAGCAAGTTGTACAAACTGTTGAAAATGTCCATCAGCCGACAATTTCGACAACGGAGCGGTCGGCTGCACTAGTAGAATCGTTTAGTCAATTCCTAACGGCACTGCGCCGTGGGGTTCAGTCAAACATACGGTAAAGCTAAATAACCATTAGCGTTGTTTACCTTTTAAGCGAGGATTATATGGCAACACCAGAGAAGTTATTATCAACTGAGAATGCTGAACAGCAAGCTACGCCTAAGGCTCAAGAAATCGGTGAACCTGAAGCAGAATGGTCAACCGCAAATTACGCCAATTTCAGATTTGATGCGACTGTTGGTGTGTCGCCGGATTCATTACCGCTTACAGAAACCACTGAATTACCCGGTGCTGATGATAGTAATCCTCTTAAGGAAGCTGAAGAGGATGCGAATAAAAAGGACGACGAAAAGAAAGATGCCGTTGCAGAAGAAAACAATGAAGAAGATAAACCTAAAACCGCTGATGAATTGCATACTGAAGCCGATACGGAGATAACAGACCTCAAGGCCGACGATGAAATGCGTACCGAAGCTGATACGGAAGAAGATGACGCAGATGATTCTGAAGACGAAACACTTGACCTTGATCTGTCTGATCTAGTTGATGATGAAGATAGTGAAGTAGTTGAACTTTCCGGCGACGAAGAGGAAACTTCTGATGAGGATGAAGATAGTGAGTTCACACCAGAAGAAGATGACGCGGTATGGAAGGATGAAGATGAGGATGACATGAAGGTTGAGTGCGCCGTTACACAAGAAGAAAACGGCGACGGCGACGACGAAGAGAAGAAGGATGCTGTCGCGGAAGAAAACGGCGACGACGAAGAGAAGAAGGATGCTGTTGCGGAAGAAAACGGCGACGGCGCCGAGGATGAAGAGAAGAAGGATGCTGTCGCGGAAGAAAACGGCGACGGCGACGACGAAGAGAAGAAGGATGCTGTTGCGGAAGAAAACGGCGACGGCGCCGAGGATGAAGAGAAGAAGGATGCTGTCGCGGAAGAAAACGGCGACGACGAAGAGAAGAAGGAACCTGCGAAGTCGATGGCTGAAGGAAAATTAAAGATTTCGTTCAAGATGAACGAAGCCAAGCGACTCTTTGAAAATAATACCGTGCTGACTGAAGAGGATAAACGTCAGTCTCGTGTTTTATTCGAGAGTGCCGTGCGCTCTGTAGCCAAGCAAATCGGTGAACAATTCCGTGATGTGTATCAAGCACGATTTGATGAGGCAAAGAAGCAGCATGAAGAAAAAGCTTCGAAACAGATTGACCAATATATGTCGTATGTGGTCGAGCAGTGGATCAAGGACAACAAGATTGCGCTTCAGAGTCAACTGCGGAATCGTCTCACGGATAGCTTTATTACCGGACTTCAGAAACTCTTCGTAGAGCACTACGTTGAGGTGCCTAAGTCAAAGATAAATGTAGTAGAAGCATTAGCAAAGAATGTGAAATCATTGAAGACAAAGTTAAAGAATGCAGAAGCGCAGAATGTGAAGCTGCATACTGAGGCAAAAGCTGCGGTGAAGCGTGAACGAATTGCATTAAAGAAGGAACACAAGTCGCGATTGATTGCAGAAGCCGCAGGTGCGGTGACCGCAGCGGATCGCGGTGCATTTGTGGAACGTGCAAATACCGTGAAGTTTACAGGAACGAAAGAGTTCAAGAAGGATTTGATTGCTCTGCGGGATCAGTACTTTAGGGCCACGAAATCGGTTGAGCGACCGAGTAATGAGCCCGCTGCTGCTCCACTTTTTGAGACGAAGCCATCAACCAATTCGAGTGTGGATACCTACACAAAAATTGTGGATCGTCTCACAGGGCGATCATAAACGCTCAGTTTATTAATCACTAGTTCATTTATTAGGAGAAGTTACATGTCTATTCTTAAGAGTCAGTTAGAAAAGAAATGGGCGCCCCTGCTCGATCATAAGGGTATGCCCAAGATCAAGGACGAGTACCGTCGCGCAGTGACGGCAGTTGTGCTTGAAAATCAAGAGCGTGAAGCTCGTAGGGCTGCCGGTTCGTCCGGTGAATTCCTTACGGAAACAGTTCCCGCAATGGCCGCGGGTACTGGTGGTTTCGGTGCTGGCGCCACGGCTACAGGACCGGTCGCTGGATTTGACCCGATTCTGATCGCGTTAGTGCGTCGTTCGATGCCGAACCTCATTGCGTACGATGTGTGCGGTGTGCAGCCGATGAACGGCCCGACCGGACTCATCTTCGCGATGCGCTCACGTTACGGTTCGCAGTCCGGTGACGAGGCACTATATCAGGAAGCCAACACGGCATGGTCAGCAGCGGGTCAGGGTGGTACACATAGTGCGAACGCCAACCCGTTCTCTGCGTCGTTCGGTACTTCATCGGGTGCTAACACCGCGTTTGGTGAGTCACTTGGTGTCGCCAATGCGACCGGCGGGCTTGAAGCGACCAACGCTATTCCACAGATGGCATTCAGCATTGAGAAGGTTACAGCGACCGCTGTGACACGTGCGCTCAAGGCCGAGTACTCGGTGGAAATCGCGCAGGACTTGAAGGCAATTCACAATCTCGACGCAGAATCGGAACTCGCAAACATTCTCTCGGCTGAAATCCTTGCGGAAGTCAACCGTGAAGTGGTGCGTAATATCGGTTATGCGGCAGCCAACGGTGCAGCGCAGACAGCTACCGCTGGTACCTTCGACCTCGATGTGGACAGTAATGGTCGTTGGTCAGTCGAGAAGTTCAAGGGATTGTTCTTCCAGATCGAGCGCGAATCGAACGCGATTGCGAAGCAGACTCGTCGTGGCCGTGGTAACATCATCATCACCTCATCGGACGTGGCGTCAGCTCTCGTCTCGGCGGGTGTGTTAGATTACACTCCGGCGTTACAATCGAACTTGGACGTAGATGACGCGGGCAACACGTTTGCGGGTACCTTGATGGGACGTTACAAGGTGTTCGTCGATCCGTATGCTCCGAATGGTGCAACAACGGAATACTTCGTGGTCGGTTATAAGGGTACGTCACCCTACGATGCGGGTCTGTTCTATTGCCCGTACGTGCCGCTCCAGATGTATCGTGCGGTTGATCCCAACTCGTTTGTGCCGAAGATTGGATTCAAGACTCGCTACGCGCTAGTCTCGAACCCGTTCTCGAAGGGCACAGCAGGTCAGTCGAACGGTTCGATTGAAGCGAACGTGAATCAGTACTACAGAAAAGTAAAGGTGGCAAATCTGTTCTAGTAATAGAACACTTTTGGAAGAGAGGGGCAGGAGCAATCCTGCCCTTTTCTTTTTATTGCTTACCTAAATACTTTTATGAGCACTCTCTCTATTCCGTCTGATACATTCAATTTATTTCCCGCCGACGCTCTTAGTCATGTGATGCGGTTTGCACGACTGCCCATGACGACATACGTAATTCAAGAAGTAAATCTCCCTACAGTATCGACTCGTACCGCAGTTATAGCTACACCGGGTATCAGTACAAAACATCTACCGGATCGATTGACGTATGATCCGTTGACGATATCATTTTTAGTGGATGAAGAATTTCGTGCCTGGCGCGAAATTTATGCGTGGATGTATGGAACGGTTGGTGGGCCTGATCGTAGTGTGGTAACTGCCGAGTTTCTTAATTCGCAGGAAAATTACATTAAGTATGAGAAACCCGCTGGGCGATTAGATAGAGCTGGTCGTACGGATGCAGGATTGACTATTGTTAATGCGGCAAAAATTCCACTTCTGCGATTCATTTTTTATAATGTGTATCCTATATCATTAGGGCAAATTCAGTTTTCTACGACCTCCACTGACCCCATTACTCCATTGACATGCCAAGCCACATTCGACTACGAGTATTATTCCATCATGGAAATACGTCGATAATGATATACTAATGTCACGATGACACTTGAAGCACTTCATACTGAATGGGCAAAGGATCAAGATCTTCCTCTTGATCGGCCCGACAAAGCAATTCGTGATGTTCCGCTGCTGCATGCAAAGTGGTGGCGATATTATACAGATGAACGTCAACGGTATCTATTACTCAAACAAGAGCACGATGGTTTACGGCATGCCAAATTCGAATGGTACGTTGGGCGTCTCGATGAGACAGAACGAGAGAAGTATGGTTGGCCTCATCAGCATTTACGCATTGTGCGACAGGAAGTTGAAACCTATTTGAATAGTGATGCAGACTTGCGACCATTAGCAGGAAAGCTTGAGATACAGGAAACCAAACTGAAATTCATCGAGGACGCGATTAAGCATATCAATGCACGAGGATATCTTATTCATTCGTATATTGATTTTTTGAAATTCTCACAAGGGGCGTAAGTATGCTTTGGGTGGAGTAATGTGGCTGATATTATTCTCGCACCGCTAAACTACGCATTCATTCATATCTGGACCGACGAAGCGATTGAGCGCGAACTTTCGAATGAGTTTTCATTCATTGTCCCATCTGCTCAATACATGTCCATCTATCGCAAGAAAAACTGGGACGGAAGGATTCGCTTATTCAATCGCGTATCTAAAACTATCTATGCGGGATTGTCTGCAAAGGTTGAACGGTGGGCCAAGAAACGAGGCTATACCGTCGAGAATCGTATTCCCATTACTACAAGTACATGGTCGGGGGTAGATACCACTGCACTTCTCACGCAATATCCCGTTCCATTTGATATTCGGGATTATCAGCAAGTCGCGATTACTCACGGATTACATCGTCAACGATGTGTGCTTATCTCACCGACTGCTTCAGGAAAAAGCCTGATTCTGTATTATCTTGTTCGTGCTCGCATGTCGCACGGGCCCATTTTGCTGATTGTACCTACTATCTCATTAGTGTCGCAGATGGTACAAGATTGGAAAGATTACGGATGGACGAATGTCGAGCAGTATGTACATTCTATTCGTGGAGGAATACCGAAACAGACTGATAAGCCTGTGGTGGTCTCCACGTGGCAATCTATTTTCAAGCAGCCGGAATCATGGTTTGCTCGATACACCACCGTGTTTGGTGATGAATGCCATCTATACAGAGCAGACTCGCTGCGCGGGATTATGGAAAAAGTGCCGGATTGTCCAGTTCGCATCGGAGTCACGGGAACATTAGATGATGCGAAATCCAATAAGCTAATGGTCGAGGGCGTTTTTGGGCCGTCATATCAAGTTGCTCGCACCGCAGAGCTTCAAACGCAGGGATATCTGACACCAATTAAAATTCAGGGACACTTTCTTCAGTATGGCAAATATGATAAGTGGATGATCAAGGAACACAAACGCAACTATCAAGACGAGTTAGATTATCTGGTACAACATTCCGGTCGTATGAACTGGTTAGTTGACTTCGTGTCGCAGTTGCCGAATAATGTACTTATTTTATATCAGTTTGTTGAAAAACATGGTATTCCATTATACGAGGCGATATGCCGTAAACTTGGCAATACTCGTCCTATATATTTTGTAAGTGGAGATATTGATGCGGAGCAACGGGAGCGAGTACGATCACTCCTAGAGCACTCAGAACACCTTGTATTAGACTTTGGCGAGCTTCAGGTGCGATGTACTCTCAATGAGTGGGTTCCATTATCAAATGGTCAGCAAAAGCTTGCCAAGGACATTTCTAGTGAAGATGATATAGCAGAACACTGGTGCCGCAGCAATAGTAGCCTACTGAAAATATCTAAATAGAAATAGGGTAAGTATGTCCCAACAATTTGTTTAACGATCAATAGAAAAGGATACCACGTATGGCACAATGGGGTAAAGTAGATCGTAAAGAGGATTCGCCGATTTGGGCCCCCGCTCAGGTGGGGAAAACTCAGGATCGATTACAAGCAAATGCTTTGTTCAACAATACAACTTCTGATGCTTATATCACAAGTATGACAGTGGGTACCTATGCTGTAGGTGTGGATGAAATGAGCGATTCTGCGGTGGGACAGGTTGCGAGTGTGTCGGTCACTGCTGCTGGAACGGGATACACCGAACGTCCCACGGTATCATTCTCCGGTGGAGGAATTGGTGCTTCAGGAGCGACTGCTCAAGCCACAGCAAAGATTGTTACGGGAAGCACCATTCATGCGGGCGGGTCAGGATATGCGCCTGGAGATGTCGTAACCATTAACACATCGGGTGCTGCGGGTGCCACAACCAGTGCTAAATTTAATATCGCGACAGTAAATGCGTCAGCGTCGAACACCGCGCTAACGCTGACCATTAACACTGCAGGCGCCTTTACAACGTTACCAACGCGTGTCGCAAATAATGACGTAACCGCTACTACAGGATCGGGAACTGGCCTTCGAATCAATCTGGCCTTTGGTGTATTAGCAGTTACGATGACAGCGAACGGTACTGGATTCACTTCGGCACCTTCGGTTTCGTTTGGTGGTGCGGGAGGGTCGGGATCTACCGCGACAGCAGCACTTGCCTCAGAGCAAAGTAAAGTCACACATGCAGGATGGGTGCTTCGCAAGCAGACGATTCCGACGGTCGGGATCATGCCCAGCCGTACGCAGTATGAAACACTGGTAGCAATGAAAAGCATTAGCGGTAGTGACACTGACGATTCGTTGTTACCCGAATAGTCAACATTCACAATCATAATAATGTAAAGGGGGAGACATATGTCTCCCCTTTTTGTTCCTACTATATATTGTATGATATACTATGAGTGCAATGAAACCTTTATTTGTGCGACAAGAAACTGTTAAAAATGCAATTTTGGTTGCGTCATATGGTACATTCAGCACAGGTGTTAATATTCGCAAACTGCACCATGTCGTGTTTGCCTCGCCGTCGAAGAGTCGCTATCGTGTGCTGCAAAGCATCGGACGAGGATTGCGGCTACATGCCAGCAAAAAGGTGATGTACGTGATGGATCTCATCGACGACGCCCACCAAAAATCCTACGTTAACTACTGTTACAAGCATTGGTCGCATCGGGCAAAATTCTATCAAGAAGAGTCGTTTCCAATTGAAGTGTACACTCACTCTATTAAGGACTCGTATGGACAATCCAACTAATCCAGATACTCCAGATGGTGTACTACCATTAGATCCGATGTTTAATGGAATGCCAGTACTGGTGCGACTCGTTGGACGGGAAGACATTTTATGTATTCTGTTTCAGAGCCGCGAAGAAAATGAGTCTCGATTGTTTATGGAACGCCCGCTACGAATTCTTATGGAAGAAATAACGCCAGAGCAATCGGCAAGGAATACAATTGGTCGCACCAACACGGTTTACTCGACAGTACGTACCAGATTTGATCGATGGATTCCATTTACATCCGCTCTAATATTTCCAATCTATCCCGAACATATTCTGTCTATTGCGCCTCTAGCGGATGCGTATACGAACTCATATATGCAATGGGCGGATCAATTATACGAAGGAGATCCGATAACATCGCATTCCCCCACAACACCGGGAACATCCGATAATATGTCCTCCGGCGATACTATTGGCAATATTGAACGGTCATATATTGATTATTTACTTCATAACTTTACGCAAAAAGGAAAACCTCACTAATGGCCGAAAAACATTATGTAGACAATAAAAAGCTGTTTGGAGTGATGGTAAAATATCGGACAGCGATAGATAAACATCGGCGAGCGCAGAAAAAAACCAAACGAAAACTAAAGCCGCCGAGAATCCCCGATTATGTGGGTGAGTGTTTACTTAAAATCGCAACTCGATTATCAAACAAACCAAACTTTGCAAATTATACGTTCCGTGAAGATATGATTTCTGATGCGATGGAGAATTGCATTCTATACATGCATAACTTTGACCCAAAGAAAAGTCAAAACCCCTTTGCATATTTTACACAGATTATTCATTATGCGTTTATTCGTCGCATTGAGAGGGAAAAGAAATATTCATATACCAAGTATAAGTTTGCGCTACACAAAGCTCAGCAGAAAGAAAACTATACAGTTGATACAAATGAATCGTACGATATCTCCGATCCATCGTGGACATCTTATGAAAATGTGCATGATTTTATTCGCACATATGAAGAAAAAATGTCCCGCGCTCGTGCCGCAAAATTTTCTGATGAAAGCGATGACGATATTGTTTCATTTGATATACTAGAGGATGATGTCAATGAAGAACGGGCATTAGATGGCATTCCAGAAACAACCAATGTCTATACTGATCCGGATGAAGAGCAGGAATGAGTCAATATATGTTCAATCAGAAAATGAGTGTTGATAATGTCGAAAAGAATTCCCATTGTCACTGATACGCACTTTGGTGCGCGGGGTGATTCTGCGGTTCTTTATACTGCGATGGAAGAATTCTATCAGCATGTTTTTTGGCCTGCGATAGATGCTGAAGGCAATGTAAAAACTCTTCTGCATCTGGGGGATGTCACGGATCGCCGTAAATATATCAACTATCAAACACTTTCATTCGCAAAGCACATGTTTTTTGAACCCGCACGAGAGCGTGGGATTATGGTGCATTGGGTATTGGGAAATCATGACTTACCGTATAAGCACAGCCTTCAATTATCAAGTCATGAAGCTTTTCGCGAATATGAGAATGTGCGTATCTATCAAGACGCAACAATAATTCAGGTAAATGATGTGCCAGTATTGCTGGTACCCTGGCTATGTGACGAGAATATGAAATCCGCTACCAAAGCAATTGCTGCTTTTGATGGCACAGTAGTAATGGGTCATTTTGAATTTCAGAATTTCGAAATGTTCCGTGGTATTCTAAACACGCACGGAATGCCTATCGACGAGTTTCAACATTTTTCATTGGTACTCTCAGGGCACTATCATCATAAATCATCGAAAGGAAATATTCATTATCTCGGATCACCCTATCAGATGATTTGGAGCGACCACGGTGATGCTCGTGGTTTTCATTGGTGGACACCGGAGACACATCAACTGGACTTTGTTGAAAACTCCTATGGTTTGTTTTATAAGTTTACCTATGATGATGCTAATCAATCCGGCACGTATGTCAATGAATTACTGAACACAATGACCCGTGCTAATATTACACAGAAAATCGTAAAGGTTATCGTGAAACAGAAAACACAGCCGGTGTGGTATGATACTTTTGCAGATGCCGCACTGAAGCTGGGCGCTCACGATTTACAATTTGTTGATGACACAGCATGGAGCGGTGTGGATTTTGATGCAGTCGAACATGACCATGCTCTTGACACACTTACTTTAATTCACAAATATGTGGAAAGTTTGCCGTGGGCGAATTCATGCATTCAGCACGATGTAACTACCTTGATGTCGGATTTATATCAAGAGGCTACCGATCAAGCTAAAACCGTGGCGAGACATTAATTATGTTGAGGTTTGAAAAAATTAAATATAAAAACTTTCTTTCCACTGGGAATGCGTGGAATAGTTATAACTTCAATACGCATTCGCACACCTTAATTGTAGGCATCAACGGTGCGGGTAAGACTACCATTCTCGATGCATTGTGCTTTGTGTTATATGGCAAACCATTTCGGAACATCAATAAGCCAACGATTGTTAATTCCGTGAATGAAAAAAACTTAGTCGTGGAAATTGAGTTCTTTACTCAGAATAATTCTTATCTTGTGCGTCGAGGTATCAAACCGAATGTATTTGATATTGTTTGTAACGGTATCGCCATTCCTGAGTTTCCATCACTTGGAGAGATGCAAGATTATCTTGAAAAATATATTTTGAAATGCAACTTCAAAGCATTTACACAAGTTGTCATTCTCGGCGCCTCGTCTTATGTGCCGTTTATGCGGTTGACGCCACAAGCTCGACGAGAAATTTTGGAAGACGTGTTGGACATTGAAGTTTTTTCGTCCATGCAATCATTAGTCAAAGAGAAATTGTCACAGACTAAAGACGCAATTGGTACGGCGCAACATACAGTGCAGATGATTGAATCACAACTAATACTTGTCAAAAATTATGAAGAACAGTGGGCGCAACAGCAGCAGGAAAAACGAACTCTTATAGAATCGCAGATTGCAAATAACGAAATTGCTTCACAGCAATTACACGAAGAGCGAAATACACCGATTGAAAATGAAAAACAAATGCAAGAGATGGTCGAAAAGATGTCAGCATGGCAAGAAAAGCACACGAAGGCTACGAAGCTAGTTGCACGGTTTGCAACAGAACGTCAGCATCTCTCACATAGTCATACGTTTTTCAAAGATCATGACCAATGCCCAATGTGCACACAAATAATTGATGAGGGGTTGAAAACGGAGAAACTTGTGGATACGGAAGCGGCACTTATACGGATTGATAATGATTATAAAGAAGCTCAACAAATTGTTGTAAAGCTTGACAAACGATTGGAACGCGCAAGAGAGGCGCAAAAACAACTCCAAACCATTGAAGTGAAACGCAAGCAGATCGAAGAACGCATCAACTCACTGTCGAATGATACCAAACGGCTTATGATAGAGCGAGATCATACCTTTGATGCACCTCCACCTCCACCTACCGAGATTGATGATATAGACGCCGCGCAGAATACGGTAGCGACCTTGGTGTATCAGAAGCAAGTGCAAGAACATGCGAACGCATTATTAAAAGATACTGGTATTCGAACTCGCGTCATTCAGCAGTATTTGCCCGTCATTAATAAGTGGGTAAATCATTATCTGTGGGCATTGAACTTTCCGATTCAGTTTACATTGAGCGAACAGTTTGAAGAAACTATTAAGAGCCGTCATCGCGATGTGTTTTCATATGAAAACTTTTCTGAAGGTGAAAAACGACGCATTGATTTAGCGTTGGTGCTTACATGGCGTGCCATTGCTCGTATGAAAAATAGCGTTTATACAAACTTGTTACTGTTTGATGAGGTTTTTGATAGTTCGTTAGATATGTCAGGCACCGAAGATTTTCTAGCATTGCTTCATACGCTAGGCACTGATACAAATGTATTCGTCATTTCGCACAAAACTGATGCTTTGATTGATAAGTTTCCGCACGTAATTAGTGTGTCGAAAGAAAAGGGCTTTTCAGTTGTAAGGCCTCTGTAATATGCGAACCGTTTGTTTACTCACTGCTGGTCTTGGTATTCGCATGGGTCGATATGCGAATCTTACAAATAAATCGTTGCTTCCCGTAAAAGGAAAAGCGATTATCTCGCATATCATCTGTCAGTATCCACAAACACAAACTCGATTTATCGTTGCGTTGGGCTATAAAGCGAGTCTCGTACAGGCGTATTTGAATTGGGCGCATCCGCATCATATGATTGAGTATGTGCATATCGATAACTTCGCTGAACCAGGCGCAGGGCCGGCTTATTCGTTACGTCAGTGTCAATACACGATTGGACAAGAAGAATTTACGGTCATTGCTTGTGATGGTTATTATGAATGTCTCGCTAGTATTCCTACGGGTCGGAATGTGCTCGGAGTTGCGCACGTCGCCAAAGATCAACAAGCCATCTATTGTAATGTTTACGTGCAGGACGGCCGTGTAGTAGAAGTATATGATAAACAACACTCGGATCGTACATCTGTTGCCGCATGTGGGGTTTGGCATATTCATGACACAGCACAGTTTTTTCGTCAATTACAAGGTTCAGAATTATCAAGTGGGTTCACAGGATTATCAATGGACGCGATTGAGATTGGTTGGCGCGACCTTGGATCAGAATCCTTTTATGATACGTTTATAGACGAACAGTATGGCTCGGAGTCGTTTGACTATAGCAAGGATAATGAATTACTATACATGGTACAAGTACAAGGATCAGCTGATCCCCATCGCCGTGTAATTAAATTTTTTGGGGACACACACATCACCGAGCACCGGCTGCTTCGAGCACAAGGACGCCCTTATTTTCCTGTTATTGACGATGAGCAGGATGGTATGTATACCTATCGGTTTGTGTCTGGCACGACTTTCTATGAACGAAATACATTTGCGTTATTTAAAGGACTGTTAAATTGGCTGGAAACCTTTTTTTGGAATTCACATCCTCCGAACGTGTCATTGTCCTCGGCAGATTGCCATGCATTCTATTGGAACAAGACATACGAACGACTCGTACAGTTTAAGCAAAAGTATCCGTTCTATGCTCCGTTGATAATTAACGGACGATCAATTACACATTCCATTGATCGTTATCTCGATCAGCTTGATTGGAAACGACTATGCGAAGTAGACCTTGATCAACGAACAGCATTTATTCATGGCGATTTGCAGTTTGATAATATCGTGTATACGCCCACGGGAGATATTTGTTTGCTTGATTGGAGACAGGACTTTGCAGGTCAACTATGGTATGGTGATAGGTATTACGATATTGCCAAACTCATGGCAGGCATGATTGTAAATCACGATTTAATTAAACGCCGAGCATTCTTCTTTGAAGAGACTGAACAGAATACGCACATCGTTTTTGATATTCCTGAACGTCCGATGCATCGTCTTATGCGGCAACAACTCAAGACACGTTATCCTGATAATATGATCGACGATATCGTGACACTCATTTTTTTGAATATGGCACCACTACATCGACCACCATATGACCGCTTGTTGTTTTGTTTAGCGCTTCATCGATTTGCGAGAATATGATATACTATGATTGTGTATCCATTTACAACTCCTTCTACTTATAGTGATTGTCATTACACCACAAATAGAGCCTTGTTAGCGAATTCGTCCGTCAACGTCACGTTTGCGGAAGTGCTACAAATGGATGATTCTGCGTGGGTGGCCTGGTTGGAACGCGTGCGACATGCTATTTTAACGTCGTGGAATACGCACCACGTGCCACCACGTATTGGATTAACGGATGCTGAGTTAGCGCATGAATGGGATAAATTTGTTGCCTCGGATGCGTCAACAACGTGGGTGACGTGTGATGACGGGGTGGAAGGATTATCCGCACCACCAGCCAGTCATGCGATGATTTCACAATGGTTTCCCACCATGATGAAGACACGCATTACTTACTCCG
>Ga0194131_10002689_pt1 | contig 28983 bp, 39 predicted proteins | sample TA2KigO120mmetaG_FD_148631 | JGI IMG/M metagenome (GOLD analysis project Ga0194131, IMG submission 148631) | Freshwater microbial communities from Lake Tanganyika, Tanzania - TA2015053 Kigoma Offshore 120m | ecosystem: Environmental > Aquatic > Freshwater > Lake | place: Tanzania: Lake...
TTAGATACTTCAAAGTATTGATTGACAATGTAAATTTACTAATTAAAAAATCAGTATCGGATACCTTAAAATTAAGGCTATACCATACCGCATTGTATGTTAGCGTGTAATCAACCAAATCAACTAAAAAGGCTAATAATAAGCCAGTTGATAGCGACTTGTACCGCGTCTCAGACCTCCATAACAGAGCTAAGACAATCAATCCCAAATGTTCCCCAAGGTAGTATATATACTCGACGATTGTACACTTTGAATTTGATAACGGGAAAAAATCGTGCGTTCTATTCACCACAATTTTTTCCCCCTTATCTGTAGTCACTATATCGGTTTGGTTCCTGACAATCAAGAAAGCCGACGTTACGACGAAGTAGCACAATATGAGAGTGTACGCGTATCTCATGGGCAACCTCCTGGGGGGCATCCACCTCCTGGGGGCTTACCCGTATTAATACTGACCTGAAAACCCTTCTGTAGCCATATCTCAATAGACTGCATCATCCATTCGTCTATAGTCGATACCTGGAGCATGATAGCCTTATCCGGCACAATCTGGATATACGGCCTGCTGCCATGGTCCCATGCCGCTTCAATGATGGGCATAGCCTTGTTTACATCGCTGGCTTTAACTTGGATGTAGGTGACCTCATAATGTTCTTCTTTGTGTTCCTCGTTTTTTCCCATAAAATTATATTGACGATATGATTGCATCCTTCAACCCTGTGTGGCCAACGTCGATTAAATGTATGTTGTCTGCGTGTTTCCACGTTGCCCAATTAGTGAACACGGGAGTATACCAGTCAACAAACAATACTCCTGTCTCTGAAGCTGATTCTTGCTTCATCGTGTTCCATGCCTGCAATCTCCCTGACGGAGTACCGTCGTTAACATAAGGGATACCGCACACGACGATTCTATTAGTAGCAACGCCAGCCGCTAGTAATTCATTAATCTCAGCTTTTAACTTTGTTTTGGCGTCGGCTATTGTTGCAGGTGTTCCTGTCGCCCCTGTGTCCCCTCTGGCATCGTTTAGACCGCTTGCCAAAAATATCCTTGTGTTTGGATTCTGATAATTATTTTTCAGAATTTGATACCTACGGTCATACTCTCCGTATAGTTGCGAGGCTGAACTTCTTAGTAAAGCTCCACCAATGCCCATATTACGCTCTCTAAGAGAGAGTGCGGTTGCAGTGAGAAATGAATACCTCGTGTTATATGCACTGGAATTGCTGCCGTATGTGTATGAATCACCAATGAAAACAGCTTCACCAGATAAGCTATAACGACCTTTTGAAATCAGTAGTGTTTCTATTGCTGTAGTCATTACATCCATCTGCGTTCGTGTCATTGATGGTCCGATAAAGCCAAATGATACTCTTGCAGTTGCATTTATTAAAGAACCAAACGATCGAGCCTGAAATAGTGTTATTTCATCGGGAAGCGTTTGTGGAGGAGGTACAGAAGCATTAGGTGATGGTGGCAATAAATCCGCGTAATGGAATCTGAAGACACTTTCTGTTGATGACAAAGAAACTCCGATGAAACATGGAACAGACGGACCAGGGGCAGGTACTAATTTTTGCAATGTCCCACCTTTTAGTCCAATTGCCGTTTTTCCAACATAAATGGGCATGCCACCAGATGCAGGTCTGGAAGCTATCACATAATGGGCTGACGCATTGATTTGGTCAGCCGTCCAAACGCCGGCGCTAAAATTATTGTGTGCCATGCCGTTTGAATCAGGAACAATACCAGTACCTAACCATTTTGATCCGTTATTGTATATCCCAACTGAGTCAACATAGTCACCTGAAATAAAAGGCCCATTATTACTGAGTGCTGTAAAAGATGGATTTATAGGTTTTAACTTCTGTAAACATCCAGCAAAACCACCAAGGAACGGATAAAATTCAAATCCAGACCAAGTCCCATTTTGCTTCATCGTTGAGGCAAAAGTATTCAGCATAGATACTTCACTGTCTGAAAGTGTCCCACCTGAAGATACTACTAATTCTTTGTAGCTTGTCACATCAGGGTCTACTGTTTTTTGTGATCCCCACCAATCTATCACTTTAATAGCTTTCATATTGCATTAAATGTTGAATTAGCATAGATAACTTTTGGAGTTCCTGAATTATTCCAGTTAGAAAAAAACAGCAGTAAGTACACATTTAATTTTGTAGGATCGTGTGACACACTACTTGCCATCGCCTCTGATGAAACACCCGTGAAAGTAACAGATGTTCCTTTATTAGCCCTGAAAAAAATACCTACACCATTTATACCAGATGTTGAACTCAAGTTAATAGTTACTGTTTGTCCGGTTATATCTTTAAAAATATCCTTATCCCTATCAAATATAAATGTGGTAGAATAAGACTCTGTTGTTAATGGTAATACCAAATTGTTACTTATATCTACAGATATTGTAGATGTAGTAACGGAAAGTTCACTTAATGAGTCATCACCCTGCAAAGATGTATAGTTAAAAAAAGCGCTACCTGATAATATTGCTATGTTAGAATCAGACCTTCTCAATTCATAGTAATATTCACCTTCTGATAATGACGTATCACTTGATAAAAAAGTAACGTTTATTGTGTTACTGTCATAAACAGGAAAAGATATTCCATTGCTTAATGTTTTTGAAATTGATTTTACTCGATCACCTGCATTGCGTTTAACAACAAATTCAAAACTCCATGCTGAAACGTCATTACTAAAATCAAAAGTAATTATTCTATTGCTGCCTATTTGAAACAATATGTCTAGTTTCGCTACACCAGTTCCTAAAACTCTCATTACCAATTAATTATTACTGTACCTGTTCCTTTCATGCGTAACTCTTCCGCGCCATTATCTATACTTATTGCTACTTTATCACCTGACGTTGTGTAAGTATTGTAAGTATTATCTATGACTGGGTTATTACTATTAGAAGTTGTAATTTGAACACTTGTAGAGCTACCTATTACAATCATTACTAATTCAATATCCTGGGCCACTCCATCAAGTATATACCCTACTTCACTTTCGCTTAACGTAATCGACTGCCCTTTTTTTACTTTTGTTGGATTATCCATTGTTTGTAGTCGTTTTATTTATCTTAACAATATTATCTGAAGCACTGTCTTTAGATATGCAACTAAACCCGTACGAGAATGGCTGTTTTTTGTCACCAATCCATAACGGGAAGTTATCAGAATCTTCACCTCTTTTTTTATTGAGATATTTTATAACATCATTCCTGTAATTATTTGCCTCAATCTTTACATTTTTTTCAAGAGCATTTAAACGAATATCTGATATAATACTTGAGTTTTCATCATTAAATTCACGCTCCCCGGTGGGTGTTGATTGAGATTGTGAAAAACGTAAATAGTTGTAGTACGTGAACCATGCAAGATAGTCTTTCAGGTAATCTTCATACAAAGTCTCATTCGCCGGTGTGAATGAGTCGCTCGTTGGATCATATTGTGTCTCAATTTCTGTATAGAATAATTCACCCAGCAAAGCTTTCATATCTCTTTGCGCAATCTTTAAAGACATCTTGAACTTATTATCGTCAATGTTTGTTGACACTGAACAAGCTTCATTTAGGTACGATAATGGGATTAGATATTTCATTCTTCTTCAGCAGTTACTAGCCAGATACTAACATCATTATCCGAAAAATTAAACCCAGATTTCAAAAGTTGTGCGGCTTGTTCGTAAGTTATTTCGCCCTTGTTAAATTTTCTTACAATTCGCTGTATATTCTGCATCTGCATACCCTTTAAATTTTTTAGAGCATCATTTACCTGCACATCCTGCGTAGTGCCAGGTAAAGCAGTATTCACAGGCTCAATATACGTTATCTCTACACCCGGGACGTTTTTAGATACAAATTTCCTTTTTTCATCCGGACTCAACACTTCCCAAAACTTATCTTCGACGGTTACCGAGTTATTAACCGGATTAAACGGTTTTATTTTCACTTTTTGAAAAACAGGAACCGCAAGATTTGGTAACAGGATGTTATTGTAAAATTGTTCAAGCTTTTTTCTTTGCTTTTCAGTACGGCTGTGCATTAGTTCAGTAGCCTTTTTAAAGCTCTCACCATCCGACCCCAAACTATTAGCCTGCTGCGGAAGGTTGGCAAGGATCGCAGGAACTTTCGTAGCAATCGTTATCCCACGGATTGTATCAAGTAATGTACCTGATAATACGTCGTAATTGGTGTTTGTTGGGAAAGCCTGAAGCGTAGGTAACTGATCTTTACTAGCCCCCCATATTGTAAACACACTGCCAGCTTTCGAATGCCCTGAAAAATTAGTAGACATCCTATTATTAAAGTCCTCTCCTACGGTGGTTCCGTCGTGTTCACTTGATTCTATACCATCTATAATCGTTTTTCTAACGTATTCTGGTGAATCACATGCTGCGTCTGGATCACCGATAAGAGACAAAAGAACGCTTTGAAAAAATCCGTTGTCAAGGTTTGAAGCGTGAAAACTTTGAATTTTACCATCCACGTAAATCCATTTTTTCCCAGTCCAATACTTTGGTACTGAGTAGAATTTATACGGGCTTCTCAGATAATTAAAATAGTATATCTGACCTAAGTAATCGTTGCCTTTTTCACTGTACTCATTAAGTACCTTTTTTTTATCAAACTCTGTATAATTTTTGCTGTCGGCTGGGTTAAATAACTCCGTGCCAAAATAAGGGTTCACCTTAAAACTTGTAATCAAGCTAGACTTACGATTTGTATTTCTGCAAAACCGCGCCGTTTCAATCGGCACATTGAATGCAGATACAATACCTGCACTATTGTTATACTTAAAATTTACCGCAAAACTTTCAAGCTTTGAAAGTGATTCTGAAAATGTGGTATGTAAATCAAAAAGGGTAGTACCCTCCGTATCAATAACTATACTTTCTAATGCAGGATCAGTAAATCCAGATCCGGTAATAAAGTCTGACACAACGTCCAAACAACTTGTAGTCGTCGGGCTTTCTTCAATCGCATTTAAAATGAGCAATGGCAAGTCGTCATTATCACCCCACTTTATCGTTTGTGTGTCGCTCCGTGTCTGCGTATCCTTCTGCGGACTTCTTACCAATGCCTCCGGATTACTGGTTATGCGATGGGCACTGAATCCAGTACTATTTCTAAACTTCTTATCTCTTGGATTGAATTTTTTTTCCACCGGCATGATACAAATTTAATGGATATTCATTTTTAAGTAGTGACAACAGTTGTCACCATAACCCCAGATCACATGACTCTTCTTTTATTCTCGGCTTTGTAGAAATCGGACACCCACATTCTACGCAAACCCCGTACTTATTCGAACCACACGGACGGCATATTTTACGACGCTCCTTTGCGTAGTCCGGATCAAATTGGACAGCTAACCAATACCAAGCAGTGATAATGTTTTTGATTTTTTTAATCGATCGCTGAAATCGGCTCTTTTTCGATCCTCCGTGTGTAGGTAATGTTCCCCTAGGTTCCATCTTCTATTCAAATCTGATAATCTTTTAACATACTTTTCATGCCTGCGTAATAGACGATCTATACCACCAATGGCCCTATAATGTAGAAGAGCGTAGGTTTCTTCAGAAAATTGGATATTGCCTACCGGCCTGGCTTCATGGCATCCATAGATATAGGCAATCTCTTTTACCGCCTCTGGCTTGAAGCATACCAACTTAGAATACGAATCATCTTTAAATCCGGTTACGATTTCAAGAAAGGAATCAACGGGCATATCATTAGAGTACATGTTGTATCCCTGAGTACGCAACATAGTCGCCCCTTTTAAAGCCTCCTGTTTAAATAGAAAAGATATGTCCTCATGGAACAGTATTTCATCACAATCACACACGATAACCCAATCCGCATCTGAATTTTTCCAACAGTTATTTTTTACCTTAATGTACTCCCCATCACAAAGCATCCCTGGTATACCAAACTTTACAACCTCACACCCCATTGATTTGGCGATTAGGTCGCTTCCGTCATCGCTGTAATTGTCGTATATGACAATCCGATCACAAAATTTTTTATAATGTGAAACCGTTAGAGCGATAATATCCGCTTCATTCCAGTTGATAATATGAGCTTCTATCTTCATACTTTTATAAAGTAAAACCCTGCATCGTCATTCTTATGCTCTGATATAACATTGATTGTATACTTGCCTTTGCAAAACTCTATGACAGCCTGATTAACTCCGTACGCATTGTTTAAGAAGTCGTGCCCTGCCACAATACCGCCTTTTTTTACTTTAGGTGTCCACGCCTCCAGATCTTTCTTGACGCATTCGTAACTATGACAAGCATCTATATACACCATGTCTAAAGTACCGTCTGTAACTTCTTTTGCCATATCCCAGCTAATACCGCGAAGTACAATAACGTTGTCTTTGTATTCCGAAACTCTGTGCATAGCTTCATCAAAATTCTTGTCGTGCCACGACTGATCAAAAGCTCCGTCGCCTCTTTGTGTAGGGATTGTTTCCCAATTATCAACCATATATAGAATACCCGATGGCCACCTCAATATGTCAAGGCTGAACAATCCCTCAGCACACCCAATTTCAGCAACGATAGGGTTTGCTGGCAATAGCTTGTATAATTGTGATCTGTATCTTATTTCCATAATGAGAATAATCTTTTTTGTTTCATATATGTTTCCAGCTTTTTCTATTAAGGATTGCAGAAATATTTGATTGAGTGACTCCATACATAGAAGCTATTTGACTCTCTGTTTTATCAGGAAACAACGCACGAATATTAATTACATCTGATTCCACCAATTTTGAATGGATACATTTTGATCCAGAAACAGACCCTCCACGTGAACGCTTTTTATTATGCCTATCAGCAATATTATCCGCCTGAGTTCCTAAAAATAAGTGATCAGGGTTAACGCATGCTGGATTATCACAGGTGTGTAATACTGAAAGTTCATCAATATTATAATGCTCTTTAAAAATCCAATAGGATACCCTATGGGCTGTAACTACCTTATTACTTATTAATGACGCCTTCTGAATCCCATATCCATCAGCGTTAATAGATGCGCCCCAAATCCAACATCCGGTATTTGGTTCTGGATATGATTTTCTAATAATTTTTTCTTTTAAATCTTGCTCAGTTAGTTTTTTCATTTTTATCCTGCCCAGTTAAATGTTGACGGATTAAAGTCAGTCATTAAATTTTGGTATACGTAGGCTGAATTTTCATGAGTTCCATTTAATTTTAAGAACCCAGACCAATAGGTAATACCATTACCAATATCCGAAATATTATCAATTTGACGAACACAACCAGGTACAAAAGAAAAACATTTTAGTTGTGGCTGCAACTTAATAAACAAAAAATCTATACCTATCGACTCATGTATATGCTGGTCAAACATATTCAGTATCTTCTGAATAGAATTAACATTCACGATATAGGCGAAAGTAGCAAATGCACCGAATGTTCTTATCATCCTTGGATCATCGGTTGTCTCACAATCGCGTCCTAACTCTGCACTGCAATTATTACGCATGTCTTTTGAACCACCTATACAATGCCAGTACGGAGGTATATGGAATGAAGCCCCTAGCCATATAACATCCCACTCGTGAGTATCAGACCATTTTGATATGTAGTCCATTCGCTCGTTAAAGTCTTCGCAGAAAACTAAATCATCCTCCATGACAAAAGCATGCTTGCCAACATTAAGTGCGTCCTTCATCACTTGAACCTGCGAAAAGTGGCAACCTATTGCGCCCTGCGTACGCCTAAACATAGTACCAACCTGCTTAGGTGTTGCGATCTTTCTTTCGATTACGTCTTCAGGACGAAGGCCACGAGTTCTAACGGCATTTAATCCTATTCTATTTAACTGCTCGGTCATGTGCGAAAGCCTATCCACGCGATGATCCATGTTTACAAATGATGCGTAGTATTCCATTATGCGTATTTAAATGACCCATTGATATATAGTGCATCCCCCCAGCCAGTATTTCCGCACCAGAAAGTTTCTACACGTCGGAAATTAAAACCGATCATGTATAAATCGATGTCATCTACAAGCGCGCAACCTTCATATAATCGTTCCTTATTAACCTCCAGATACGCAGCTTTAAATCCTTTGAGCAAATCACCCATTCCACGCATGGCCATAAGTTCAGCCCCTTGCAAATCAATGTTAAGAAAATCAACACCCGATAAATCAAGGCCCAGCGAATCAATACGGTGCATCCTTAGAGACTTGTCTTCAACATAATGTACTTCAGGGTGTACGACTGCATGTGTCCCTAAATCTAATACTGAACTAGATTGGCTTCCGTTGTTGGATATGTGGAATATTGCATCCTTGTTTTCGTCGCCAATAAGGTAATTCAACGCAATTGCATCCGGATTATTGCTTACATTATTTTTAAGCTTAACAAAAATATCTGGATTACCCTCAATCCAAATTTGTTTTTTAATACCAAGCTCATTATAAACGGGAGCCTCTTCACCAACGTTTGCCCCAATGTGTAGGACACCATTAAATTTCAGGTTATACTTTGGGAATAAATTTCTAAAGTCTATCAGCATATTATCGTGGTTTAAATCCATTACTCATTTCAACTTCCCAAACTCCATATCCTAACGCTGTAGGATAAATTTGCATGAATCCAGGTTCAATAAGCTCATTCAATGCCTGCCGTACTTCCGGGTTTTCACCGTCATTTGTTGCGTCATGGCCTGCCAAAATTCTATTAGGCAACACTTTCCGATACCACAATCTGACCTCCGCTTTAGTCTGTTCGTACTTATGCGATGAATCAAGAAAAACAAAGTCAAAGTATTCATCTGGGAATTTACAAGAGGCATCAAGGCTACTAACACCTAAGCCCCTCGTATCAATAAAATTAGATAGCCCACTTGCGTACACGTGATTTAAAATAGTTTTCAATTGATCCTCACGGCCATAGTCTAAGTTATCTACCAGGCAAAGCTTAAAGCTCTTCCCCATGTTTGCCATCGCTTCAGCAAGATATATCGCGCTCTTTCCGTCTGCTACTCCAACTTCGCAAAGATTTGCACCGCTAGGCATTATTTCAGCAATTCGATTATAGTACGCGGAGAAATCAAACATTTCTCCAGGTATTGTTTCCCAATATTTTCTCATTCGTATTGTGATTTAATCCAGTTATAAGTTTTTTCAAGACCTTCACGAAGTGTATGCTTTGGCTTCCAATTAAGAACCTGCTCAATCAATGTGTTATCAGAATTTCTACCCATTACACCCATAGGCCCGGTAATGTTTTTAATCGTAACCTCTTTACCAGAAAATTCAATGGCCATCTTAGCAAGCTGGTTGATAGTTACTACCTCTTCACTTCCGATATTAATAGGCTCTTTAAATTCTGATTCCATAAGTAATCGAACTGCGTCTATGCAATCGTCTATGTACAGGAATGACCGTGTTTGATGTCCAGTGCCCCAAACCTCCAATTGATTGTGATCTTTGCTTGTCGTTGCGTGTAGCAATTCTACAACCTTGCGACACATCGCGGCAGGTGCTTTTTCTCGACCTCCCTTATACGTTCCTTCTGGCCCAAATATATTATGGAATCTAGCTATCCGAACATCTATTCCTTTATTACGAGCAAAGGCAAGGTATAGCCTTTCGCTAAACAACTTTTCCCATCCGTATTCTGAATCAGGGTTGCCGGGGTATGCGTCGCTTTCCTTTAGTGCTGATACGTTGTATTCATTCTGCAATTCCTGCGGATACATACACGCAGATGAAGAATAGAATATTTTTCCTTTGAACTTTTGCGCCGCTAAACTATCAAGAATATTCAAGTTAATTAATGCCGAATCGTGCATTATATCACTGTCATTTTCACCGGTAAAAACATATCCAGCACCACCCATTTGACAAGCAAAAGAATATACTTCATCAAATTGAATACTATTTTCAAACGGTAAAGGATGATATGTATATTTTTTTAAATCATTAAGTCTTAAGGTTGCATCTACTCTTGATTTATCACGTAAATCCTCAATGATAAATTCATCACAAAATTCTAAAGGATTACCATAATCATATTCTTTAATGTCAACAACACGTACCCAGTACCCAAGTTGTTTTAATCTTCTCGCCATGTGGTGACCAATAAATCCTGATCCACCTAAAACTAAAGCTGTCTTCATATTATCTAAATTTTATTTGTATCCACTCATTAGGTATTAAATCAACGCAATCCTGCTTTACTCCGCTTTCTAAGCCGAACCAATTACCACGTGTATGGGAAGGGCTTATAACTATCTTATCCGGATTATGACCAAGATATGCACCCCACCAGCTAAAGGTACTATTAGCTATAATATGATGCCCACATGATGCCATTAGTTCAAGGTCTTGCAGTTCTGTTCGGCTTTCTGAATATCCCCGTATTCCATCAATGCAATGAAAATTATCCTTACACCATTTTATATCATCGGAAAATACAATGAAATTATTAAATCCAATATTAGAAAAATGTTCCGTTGCAATCTTTAGGTAGTTAAGATCAATAGGAGGGAAACTGCCTGAATGCTGAACATAATCACCACGGCGTACATGAATACTTACATAGTCTTCGTACCCTGGAATATGTTTTAATTTGAATACGTCTTTTACTTCATCCTTGCAGTGTTCAAAGTATTTCCACGACTGAAAGAACCCAAACAACATAACATTATCACCTATGTTTGGTATATCATGGAAATCAAAATGGCATAAGTCTTTGTGTCTATTGTGGATATGACAATGTTCATTTAGATGCTCTTCGTAGCGCTGGTAACGATTATTACACCTTGGCAGGTTAGGGTATACACGATGTATGGATGATTCTCTTGCATCATCTGGTACACCCCATTCATAACCGTACTTTCGAGCGTACCCAATTGCCGCAGCAATTTGAAACATACTATTACCTAATCGACCGATAAATTTTGTTGTTACCATTAACGCATCTGTTTTAATTTCTCAATAATTGAATCATGAAACCCCTGTGGCGTTCTCCGAACATTATTACGGTAGTGGCTACCATCGTGAACACGGTGTTCGTATTCAAGAGAAGGCTCAACGTATATTGAATGGCCAGCCTCCAGCCATCGGTAATTTTGGTATAGCGAATCGCTTGTTACAGGGTCTATAGTACCATCCCAAACACGCAAATATTCATCACGATTCACAAAATAGTTCATCGCGTTAAGCATCGTTTGGAAAGTTGGATCTGATATGTATTCAGCAACATTATGTTTTGAAATTATAAAACCAGCATACTTTGTAAAATTAAAATGAGGTTTAGCAAAAGCCGGATGAATAATAATGCCTTTACTAAGTCTAAATGGCGTACATAGTAAAACCAATATATACATTTTAGTTATTATATTATCGCTATCTAAAATAATCACCCATTCATTTGTTGCAAGCTCTACAGCGCGTTTCTTGTTCCGGTAACAGTCAAGATTACTTTTGTTACGGTATAGCTTTACTTTGGGTATGTCTTTCACATGCTCTTGTATTTCTTCAAATACTTCCATGCTTGAACAGTCGTCAACAATAACTATCTCAGAGATTATATTGTCGTCTACAACTTGTGCGAACGATTCGAACAACATGCCGGTACGCTCGTATGTTGGTATGCAAAGTGAAATCATATCAGAATATTATTGAAATAACGAGTACAATAACCGCAAGTATCATGTTTAGTATTAGTAACCCAGCACTAACCTCCACTTTGTCTTCAAAAAAATCTTTCAATTTCATAATTTACTTAAATTGAATAAACCTATTACCATATCTTGTAGTATTCTGTCATCTTTAATTATAGCCCACGATTTACCACGTGGATAATATAAAATATTATTACTTACGTTTATTATGTAATAATCATCACCACCATAACTCCATAGTATCCGATAACGAGGTTTCATAAATTGACAATGTTAAATCGTTTCCCTTCTATCCAAATTCTAAACAACCTTTCCAAGATGAAAGGCGCAATCGGCCAATCATTCATTTGTAATTTAGAAAGTGTCGACTCTATTTTTTTTCTGTCTTTAACCTTGTTAATATAACCTGAAGGAGCAAGGAATACTTCGTGACCATCCATAAAGGCCATACACGGCACTAACACATCACGTACATACTCATGATATATCTCACGCCTGGCTATGAAGTGATTCTCATAGATAGCATCTCCGATAATCTCTTCCGGTATTTTAATAAATTGCCTCAATACTCCTATAGCATCATCCCATGCTTTGCCGTGCCAATTAGAACCCATGTTCATGATGTGATGTGATTTCGATCTTGGAGTTAGCACGGCTATATCAAACTCAGTACAGAGTATTTTTTCCTCCGTTAATTCCTGCCTATTTAATATTACCTCACTCATTCCAGAACCTCTTTTTTCCCTCAATCGCCATGAACACACAGAAATATAATCCGCATTCGATGCAGGAACTAAACTAGCAATAACGCTATTCTCAAAGTAAATTGTGAGATCTGTATTAAGATGTACTTTGGCGAATGGATACAGTTCATTACGTTGCGCATCGTCATATATTATTTGATAAAAGTCAAGACTCATTTAGAAACAACCTCAAAATCAATAACATCAAACGCTAAATATCCAAATTCATTGGAGAATGGGCCGCTGCTAGAATCATACCATAACCCAGTAGTATAAGATCTTTTAACTATTTTTATAACTGCGTCCTTTGGTAGATTATATACTTTAGTCATTGTAAATCCACTATCATAATATAATTTTAGTGTCACAGTATGCCTTTCCTTTGTTGGGAAAAAATTAGCGTTATGCCATAGGTAAAATACAGCACTAGATAACGTTAAAAACATCATCATGCTAAGAAATAGTGTACGATATTTATAATTAATCATTTCTTATCCAAGCAGTTACACGCCTCCAGCATCCTGAGCAATCCATTTCAACACGAACACCTTGCGCTTGCTTGTACAATTTAAAAGCATGCTTCCAGGCTACTGAATCAGCATTAGGTTTATTAAGCTCTCCAGACGATCGCATATATTCGCGCAATTGCGATACATCCATTAAATTAATGTCCATCACTTATCACAATTATCATTAGTCCACAACACATTCTAGCCTTCACCCCTTCAGGTAATTGCTTTTGCTTAATCCATCGGTACACAGTCATTTTTGACTTCCCTATCGACTTAGCGTAATCTATAACTGATAGTTTTTTTGCCATAGTTATTTTTAAAAAAAGGCCACCTGCAACCATTCAGGTGGCCCAAACCTCCCTACCAAAATGAAAATCTCTCTCACAAATGTATATAAAATGTTACCACAGTAACAAATTATTTCAAAAATAATACCGGAATAAATCCGGTATTACTACTTAAATCACTCTGGCATCCAAATAAGCGACTGTTGTTGCAACATCGGTTACCAAAAATCGCAACGGTAACGTACTTTCAACACCTGATAAGTTGATGGTCGTAGACACATCGTCACCCTGACCTACCCCAGTAGAGTTAACTGGCCCTGGATCATACGACATACCAACCCCATAACCGGCTATGAAAAACTGGTTATTATTGTTTCTATACACTATGAATACATCTTCCGCTTGTATAAGCTTCTGTACTTCAACATCATCTTGCGTAGACAAAGCCAATAGCTTGATTGCCGCCTTGTGTACTATGGATCTGTTACCCCCCGCCGACTTTGTGGCCTCTGAACTGAATTGATGACTGAATTTAACCCCCTCAAACTTCACAAGCCCCGAATAAGCTTTGAAAGACATTGAGGTAATAAATCCTGTTTGGGCGGTTGAAAAATTACTGGCAAGGTCACTAACGTAACCTAGCCAGAAAGTCTTATCAGCACCACTTGCAAAATTCAGGTCGCCACAAGAAACACTTATTCCTAACTGTGCTTTACATCCCATGACAATACACGTTTTAGTAAGAAATAGCTGTCAAATCACAGTGGATACTAGGCAAGAAGCCCATAGTCATATTAGACCGGTAGTATCTCTTGTTGTCTTTTTTCTCAAACCATGAATCAATTTTTTCCATGTCTGCAGTATCCTCAACACCCAACACGTGGTTTTCCTTGATCGTGAAAGCAATCAAGTGCTTAGTAGTAGCCGCCAACGGGTTGGTTGAATCAGAAAGATGATCGTCCCAGATACTAATAGGTTTCACTGGGATACCTAAGTATGTAAGGTTGCTGATACCCTGGATTGCGTTTGTGAATTGCTGTTCAGTAACCGCACCAGTTCCAATCAAACTATTGTAGTAGTTTTCCCACACTGATCTTGTTACCAAAAATTGACCCTTACCACCGTCGATTGCTTGTTGTTTCAAAAGTAGTGGGCTGTTATTAACTATGTTCTGGAAGTAGCTCAACGCTGTTCCTGCCGATAATGTACCTGTACCAAGTGACGAACCTATGCGGTTAACGCAATAGTTTGAAGCTCCTGAAGAGTCAATTAATGCTTGCCAGAATCCGTCAAACTGATTCCAGTCTGCGCTGGAGCTTGAAAGATCAGCGAATGATACACGTCTCCAAATGTCACGACGCAAAGCATCTTTTAACAGGTCAACGATCATCGTGTCGATTGGCGTCCCTGCTGGGTCAAAGGATTCATTACCGGATTTCAAATACTGCTCTGCCAGAACATTGTACTTACCTTGCAATTGTTCGGTGAAGTCATCCTTGCACCATCCCTCATACATTTGAAAAGGTTTCAATTGAATACCCTTCGATGTAAGGTTAAAAGATGAATTTGTGATAGCCTGATCGCATCCGGTGTAAGGCTTCAGGATCTTGTTCATTACAGGTGCGATGTGGTACTTCTTGCTATTCTTAGCCCCCAGGTCAAGATTGAATACATCCGCAAGTGCAGGAGATCCAATTGTAGGCTTAAAGAAAAGATCTGTACTCAGCAGTCCATCATAGGTGTAGTTGAACTCCACCTCTAAAATAGAAGCTGCATTGGGGCCACCTTCGCGGTAGGACGAAAAGCTTGTGCCATCGGCAAAGCACCCATTCTTATACCGCTTTTCAAGCCACGGCATATTCTCGGCCAGGAACGTACGAGATGCACGTATCGCCATCTCTTTATTAGTACTCTTATTCATAATGCTTACAGGTTTTCTTACGGCCTCTGCGCCGGAATCTGGTTTTGAATTGTCACCTATTACTTTTTTACTTTCTGCTTCAAGATCTTTTTTGATAGCCTGCATCGCTGCGGCTGCGTCACTTAGCTTTGTTTCAAGCTCTACTTTCTGTGCGTCTGCATTGGCTGTCGCAGCCTTAGCCGCATCAAGCTGAGCATTTAAAGCGGCTATCTGTTGCTCTAATTTAGCCTGCTCCGTCATTGGTGGAGTCACTGAAGTGATAACACCACCAGCAACCACAACGACGCTACCGTCTGCCATCTGGTGTTCACCATCCGGCGCAGGCTGTCCGTTGACCGTTACAGTCTTACCCACAAGTTGTCCGTCCTCCGATTGAACAACCAAAACAGTACCATCGGCTTTGGATAGATCCAGTGCCTTTGGCCCTTTAACGAACTGTGAAAGTTCATTGAGCTTTGCATCAATCGCGTTCAATGCTTTAGAAAAAATGTTGTCTTTGTTGTCTTCCATTTCCTTACTGCCGAATGCAACGGCTTTTAATTTTTTGTATTGATCGTCCTCAAGAATACGCCCACCTATTTCATCTGCAAATCCAAAATCAACCGCTTCTTTTGCGGTCATCCTTGTTTCTGCTTTCATCATCTGCTTAATAACATCAACAGTCTTACCCGATCGTTGTGCGTAGGCTTCTGCCATTGCATTTTCAATCGACAGTAATTCGTCTGCTCCGCTTCTAAGCATGTCCGCGTCACCTCTCAACCCTTGTGATGGGTTATGTATCATCCAGATTGAGGGGTCAAGTATCACTATCTTTTTTCCAGCCAAAGCAATGAATGTCGCCATAGATTGAGCTTCGCCTTCTATCCGGCTCTCAATTTCTACGCCCAATGACTTCAGCAAGTGATACCCCTTATATCCGCCGTATACACTACCGCCTGGGGATTGAATATGATGTATGATTTTTTTTGTGTTGGCAGGCATACCGCCTAACTGCTGCTTTAACACCAGGTGATAATCTTCTCCTATAATGTCATCAGTGAATATGTGATAATCTGCCACGTCCGTATCTTTGAACGTAAATTTAGAAAATAGAAATATTACTCAGGTGACAGTAATTGTCACATTTTACGAGTGCTTCTTAACGCATCTTATCACTGTACGCATCGACACATTATTGTCACACGATATATCAATCACGCGTAGACCTTCGCGCTTACCCTGCATGATACGCCACTTGGTAAGCATATCCGGACGCGCAAGGCCGCTTGCGATGTGTTCAATAACCTCCTGCTCTGTATAGTCAGCTAAATTTCTCATAACGACGTTATATCCTCTTTATATGCAACTTTATTACTTTCCCTGTAAAATTCCCGAATGTCTAAAACTGGAGCCGGCATACTTTGTAGTGCACTCAATAACGCTACATTGCTATCTATTGAACTTGTTTGTGCCTGCGTTACTATTCCACCGTCTGCATACTGCGCTGTCGGTCTAAGGGCATTGGCTACCTGTGGGCCACCCACGGCGCTAACGTCGGCCTGTGACCATACCACCTCACCCTTGTGAACTATACCTGCAGGTTCGTACTTACCACCATCACCGGTATATCCACCATCTGCGAATAGTGTTCTCAACAAATTACGGCCCCGTCTTAATTGAGCCTGTATCCCAAGATCCTGGAACGTAAGTTTACGATCCTCTCCCAGCAAAAACGTTTTGGTATTAAATCTCTGCTCACCAACTGGCACAGCCTTACCATTTTGGATTGTGAACTGCTGGCCACCGGCGCCCGTGTACGTGGTTGTGCTTATTGAATTTGAAGAAGAAGCTCCTAGTATACTCTCTGCCTGTTTAATGTTCGCCGATATTTGCAGGATACCAGCCGCAAATTGAGCCGCACCAGCAAGCCCACCTGTAGGGCCGTTAGCAGGGTTTTGTTGAGACGCTTTAACCAGTGAAGATATAGCCAGTGCCGTATCAATACCTATCTGTACAAGGGCCGACGCCTTATTGTCTTTTCTTACCGTATCAGCAAGCCTTGCCCCTTGTGTTGCGAAGTTCGCGTAGATGTTGAATGTTTTCTCTTTATATAACTGTATTGCCTCCTCCGTTTTAATTGCGTCTTCTGCATCGCGTCTTCTGAATACTTTTTGATCTGCAAGGTACTTTTCGTTAAACGCTTTATTGGCGTCAAGCAACTCATTGTTAAACTCTCTTACATCCGTTATCCTCTTGATATAAGAGTCTCTTTCCGCCTTTTCCCTTGCCTTAATAAATGATTGTTCAACGTCGTCTTTCAAGCGCACTTGCTTGATATACTCCTTAATCATTTTTTCATCCGCCTCTTTTTGTTTTCTGGCTGCTTCTAATTGCTTTTGTTTTTCATCTGTGTATTCTTTTTCAAGTGCCAGAATACCGTTCAACGCTTCCGTACGCTTTCCTTGGCTGTCCTCTTCGATGTCTGATATTTCAAACTGGACAAGCTTTATTTCCTTTTGCAAATCCAGATTATTCTTATCGAGTGCTAGCAATACCTGTAATTGGGCAAGCTTCTTTTCCTGCGCTTCAACTAATGCTTTTTCCCGATTATTTATAAACACGGACACCGTTTCAGCGGCCTGCATACGTTCTTCATCACTCTTATTCTGATCGTCACGGATACGGCGTTGCACTTCAGCCAGATCTAGCTGTACCTTGGCAAACCGCTTGGATTCAAGTTCGGCAAGTTCTAACTCACGAAGTGTATTCTTTGCCGTAGCCGCGACTAGACCGTCCACGGCAGCACTTATACCAAAGACAGATGTATTAAATTCAAAAGCTAACCTACTCAATAATCCCCCCCCTTTGCCATCAGCACCTAATAGGTCAGCCAATGAATTACTGACTGTTGTTATCGACGTACTGAGCTGTGTTTGCGCGCTGGCCAAATCCCTGGCCCCCGCTGCTGAAGAAACATATAGTGACGATAAGGCAGTGACAGCCCCAGCCGCAGCCGTAGCCGGCGTAAGGAATGATGTGATTGTAGATGTTAGATCTGACATTGATTGACCACCAAACTTCACATTCTCAGAAAATGAAGTCAAAAATCCGTTCTGACTTTTAATTGATTCTGCAAGCTTATTATTCGAATCAATAAGCTTATCCATACCGGTCTTCGTGCCGGTCACCTCCTTAGTCAAATCAGTATAGGCACGCTGGCTTTTCCTTAGTATCTGTTCAAGTCGTACAGTATCAGACGCGTATTCATCTATGGTTATATCACCATCTTTTAAAGCCTTATTAAGTGTCTTTTGCTCTTCTTTAGTAGATATTATAGATTTCTTGTACTTTTCAAGTTGCGCTATTGCGTCCTCTTGCTCTACCTCAAACTTTAATATCTCCGTCCGCTTATTAGATTCGGTTGCCATTATTGTATATGTCTTAGTTTAACACTCACAGGCGTATTTTCATCTTCGTACCCGTCGATAGATTCTATCAAAAAGTATCCTTGGAAATCCTTATTGGCTATGTACACCATTCGAGTAAGGTCCAAGTTATAATACTCAACATTCGATAGCCTTATCTTGGCATTGCATATTGACCCGCCGATAACTTCACGTAGATTTCTAAAGTATATGTCGCTGAAAACCACATTGTTAGTACTTGACACCTCACCAAAATTGAGACCTACCCTATACGTGTCCAGGCTTGTGTTAATATTAGGCTTGGCATAATAGGCAAAGCTTATCGTACTGGTACTATATGTGCCAGTAGTATCTGTGATCTTTATATTTGATGCACCGTACACCGGCGCGCCCGTATCTATATAATCTGTAGTTATTGATGGTACGTGTATCAACTCTCTTGATCCTGCATTATTAAAGCTAATCCGCTGTATGTACAAATTACCTACTCCAGTGCCCGTATACGTCACAACCTCATAGGGTGTTACCTGCGTGGCTGTTGCCGTCTTCACTACAAAGAACCCTTTGTAATCACCATCTGCACGGACAATGGTATCTACCGTGAAGTTGAAATCGGCCCCGTTAAATAGTGCATTGCCCGAACTGTTAGTCACTGTTGTGTACGGTATAGGGTCGCTTGAATCTTCAAGCCGGATAAGTGGTACAGATGTTAACAACCAATCCAGATTTGTATTTCTGGCCGTTTCAGCAGGTCTAAATGGAATATTGATAATATCAATACTCCCAACGCCGTTTGAGTCTATTCTTAAATCTCCGTAGTTTAGGTTATCCACCTTATAGGTAACAAGTTCACTTGCTTCTGCTGACCTTATATAGTTGCGCTCTGCATACTCAGTAAGCGGAGTAAAGCTATACTCGATTACATTATCACTCAAATCAAGTGCGTCTACTGGGCTAATGGAATCAAGCTTTGTAAAAGTCAACGTCTCCGTGTTGTCATCGTAATCAACCAGGCAGTTGAACCGAGTGCACAGGTACTTTATAAAGTTGACTTGTGATATATCCGGAAGCACACTCGACACATAGAAAATATTACCCGTGTTATAGGTCTCTATCTTCTGTATTTCAAGCCTGGCAGCCGTGACGATTATGTATATCGATTTATTGTGATTGATGTACGCCTGTAGATAATCACCGGCTTTCAAATCTACGTCTACGTTTATATTCTGGGTCTGAAAGTTACCAGTCCATGTATTAGTTACTGACTTTATCTGAACACCATTTTTATACAAGTAAATCGTAGAAACCGTGTCACCGGTATAATACCCATCTGAACATGTTATCGTTATAACTACTGTTTTAGTCCCAAGATTAGACGGTATTGTTAGCCTATCACCAGAGTCGTTAAAATAAGAACTACCACTATCCATCTCGACAAGAGCAGGCCCGCCATACACATACTGCCCCACGCCTGTCATATACTCAGTAGTCAATTTATTGACGCTCGACCCGTATGCAGGTGAAAGTATCTGATCGGTAGTTATAATTATTGATTTATACAATTGGTCCGTAAAAAGATTACCGGCATACTTTAATCCGTAAGTATCAAACAACTTACTTACAATTGTGTGCAAATATACACAAGGGTAAAAGTCAAAGAATGAATCTATACTTACCCCCTTTATTTCCTTCACGAAAAAGTTATTACTCAGCTTCTTATAGTTATACGCCCAATCAATAATAGGAAAGACAACACCAGAAGTCGCCGTATGACTTGCCATAACATTGGCAGCAGTAAATAACTTATCATACTCTGACATGTCCAAATCCTTGATACTACCAGTAAGCCTGTTGAACCAGTTGTAATTTCCGGCCACAAAGAATAGATTGATTACCTCGCTAACCTCGCGGATGAACACAACCCCACGTGACAGCATCACCCCATTATTGTACAATGTGAACGATTTTGAAGTGACCCTATTAAGATCATTCAATCCGAACACACCCAATATAGACCTATTCTCTGAAGTGTTGGGGATGCTAAAATCTGTACTGTATTCGCTCTTGATCTTGAAATCAAGAAAGGAAATGACAGACTTAAACATAACAACACCTTCCGGCATGTTAATAACGTTATCGTCTGTATCTACCAAATACTTCATAGCGATTGCGAAGGGATAAGATCAGTGTACGATATGGTGAACTGCAATGTATATACTTTATCGTTGTCCTTCTTAACCAAGAAGCTTGACTTGTCAATAATAACTGTTCGACGATCATACTTGCTTGTCATCTGCTGCACCAGCGATGACGTTTTAATGCCAGACACAAAATTGATTTGTGCCTCTGTCAATGTCTGACTTCTGACAATTATATCACGTCGTGACTTACGGCTTGTCTCTATCGAAAGTCCTTCCGCAAATTCATTGTATGAATTTTCCCAGTTTGGGTATACGTTCAAGTATTTTGTCTGCGTATCTAAAATGCTTATAGATTCATCCTTAAATGCTGTAAACAGCCAATAGTCAAACCCTCCTAGGCTATTCTTCCATGTAAGATAGATGTATTCATTTGAGCATTTCTGGTTTACATCTATGCGCTTTGTCTCCGTGTATTGTGTAGCTCCTTTTGAAATGAAGGCTCCTGGTGTTATGGTAACACTGCAATTCACGGTTCCGGAAACATAATTGAATACCTGGCCAATCAATATCAACTTATCATATACGGATGTACTGGTTTCGTCAGACGAATCAGTGAGAGTCAAAACAGTAGTCCCGTTACCAGTTAGTAAGACCTGCTCAAACCTTCCATTACCCGCACTATTAATTACATATAACCGGATGTACAATTGAGCAGACCATGTACCAGACAATACAATAGTTATGGTAACGTCCCTGTAATTATCCTTATTAATACCTACAATTGGCTGCTCTGCTATGTACGACTCATTCGTCGTAGAAGCAAAAGACAGGGTTGTCGATGCCTTTGTGAAATTACTGAATAAGCCTCCACGGTCAGTCCATAATGTCCCCTGTATAACGGTTATTGCATTAGTCACGTAGCAGTTCTGATAGAAATTACCCCTGTTCGTTATTGGCAATCGAACTACGCCAATACTGGACATATTGTTATACAGCGTCCAATTATCGCTTTGCAACGTCCCTGCCTCATTATATGAATCCTCAACCAAAACAAGATCAGAGCTACCAGCAGAGTTTATAAAGCTCAAATCAAAGTACCAATTATCAAAAAGCACCGGATTAGATGCCATTGTGAGAAACTTTGCCAGGTTACTTGCATCATAGTACACATAATCAGCAAGGTATCCTGAATAGCGGTTTTTAAATTCAAGCTTCGCGTCAACAGCAACCCCGTTGAATGAATCAGTTGTATAGATGCTCGTATATGTGCTTACCGATACACCGTTCGAACTATCGTAGCACTCTGCATACGATATGTAGAATTGTTCAAACCGATCGATATCATACGGCATGCTATCGTTATTCGGCCTGTTACGTGTCACGTTGATGTAGCTTTTCAAAATATCAGCTACGTTAAACTTCGAATTATTCAGCGTATCGGGACTTACAACTATCTCCGTAATGAGCTTAATCGGCTTTAAAGAACTCCAAATGTGACCACCGATAAGCCCGCCGTATATCCTAACCTTCACATTGTAATTATGGTAATACCGAACACACGTAGCATTCGAGTACGTGTACACACTTCCTGAAGCAAGCAGATATGAAGCGTTGATCGTGAATTGAGTAGTCGAGTGGACCGTCAAAATCTGGATAGGGCCATCCAAGCCATCAACACCTACATTTGAAAAGTAAAGCCAGTCTAACTTTGAAGCGGTTATAGCACCGCTGACCGTTATTTTAATATACCCTCCGTCATTGTAAAATGCTGATACTGAGCGAGTTGTATCAAACGTGTTCGTTGGGAACTTATCGCTTGTGATTGTATACGTTATTGGAAGGTGTACACATGAATAGTCTACAGTATTGGTATACTTATAGATTGTCACGTTAGCCTGTGATTGTGTATAGTCGAGCAATGAGCCGCCGGAATAGTCGTATAATCGGAATACGTTGGGTCCATATCCTGATATGTACCAGAACCCGTTATAGCTGTCGAATGAGTTGGTGATTAGTATTGTATCGCCATTTACAAGGCCACTGCCTCCGCTGATAATCACGTTACCGTATCCATCCGAGCTTATTGAATAGGTGGTATTGGCCGTTGTGCTGACCCGATTACCCCTAGGTCTTTTTGTTATCGAGAGCATTGTATATGGTTGTTGTGTAATTTTTCACTAACTGATCACTGACTGCCTTTGTTAGTTCGTCGACAAATTTATCAAGTTTGTCAGAGTAAACCACCCTTCCGCCGGCTTTAAAGGTCTTATCACCCTCACGGTTAATTTTCAATGTTAAGAACCTGGCTAACTGCTTTCTCTTCTTATCGGAGAGGTCAGAGCCTATACCCCTTGCCTGCATGTATTCGAGCATCGAATTATCGAAGCCCCCGTATGTGCTGGACTTACGCGGACCACGTCCTGTCTCCAAGGTTTCAAAGAACTCACGGCCATAAAGGATAAGTGTTGCCTTCTTTTGGTCTTTGTAAAGTAGCTGGTATCCAATAGATTTTTTAGTCTTTCCGGTAGCATCAAGCCGCGCGACAGACTGTTCAAGCATGGTGACACCTAATTCGCCATACTCGTTTAAAACCCTGACAACTTTATCAAAGCCAGACATAGGAATATTGTTATGGTCCCAACCTTATGTTCTTCTGGGGATACGGCCTTCTTATACCTTACCCCCTGCAAATTACCTTCACGGTATGCGTATCCATACTTTGGGTTATTGGAAGCGCACGACATACAGCACACCAGAATTATAATAGCTACTATCCGCATATAGTTGTTTTATCAGTTATTTCAAGGGTAAACTTTAAATCCACGCCGGTGGTACAGTCCGCGTGCTCCTTAACAAATGGGGGTCTGGTTATGCCAGACAACAAAACAAGTACTGAATCATCTAAATCCTGATCGTAGTACTTAATAAGCTGCTGTGCGATATAGTCGCAATCATCAACAATGGCCTCGTATTGGTCGGGTAATGAATCTGCAGTATCGAGCTTGGCAATGCGTATGGTACATGACCAAGTGTCTACCGATCTGCCATTACTCAATGATGTGCTTACCTCCAATTCATAAAGCCAGGCATAAGGGTATGTCTTATCCCGCTCTGAATTGAACTCAGAAAGCCTGCCTGTACGAAAATTACATGCCGGGGCCAACAGGTTAACGCCATCTTCCAAAAAAACTCTAACCTCTGATCTTTTCATCTATTATCCGATACATTTGTTACCAAACGAATCTGTAGTAATTTTTTCACCAGGTATAAATGTCAATGCTTCCGCAACGGCGTATGAACCATCAACGTTTTTTTGTTGAGTCGTAACTTGTAATACTACACCGGTTGTAGTTTGCATTGCTTTCGTAGACTTCATCCAACCTTGTGATTCTGATGACGCCTTACAGATTAATTGAAACAAGTCGCCATTACCAAATACTTTAACATCCGATACTTTACTTTTTACATCTTGAATGTTTACTGCATCTAACGTTTTTTCCATGATTATTTGCTGTTCAGTACGCTGTCCCCCGCTTTATTATTTCAACTCTGAATACTTCTTTTGGACATTCTGTTCATGTGCAAGGTACAACATTTCGTACTTAATTTCATCGACCGACCACCTTATAAGCTCGTGCCTGCGATACGGTGTCGAACGTTCCAGATGGTGGATCGTATAAAACCAGCCGAACGTATCAACCAAAGCCTTATAGCCAGCTTCAATCTGTTTGTCCGAGAACCCCCCTTGATTAGGTAATTGTGCAGCGTGGGCATTTTCAATTCGAGTAAGGTCATCAAGATAAAATTTCCGACGGCCATGACCTCCGAGCATGGCGCGTGAAGAAACTGTTTTGCAAATTCATCTTTCTGATCATTGTCGGTATCAAGATAGTCCGGCATGGCATAGATGGCCACAATATCAATGTACTTCATAAGGTTATCCCTCTGCGAATCATTATCATTCATGGTCTTCGCGATCGTCATTAGGTCGCCATACTTACCCCACGGTTGGCCGTTGAGGGACTTTGGGACCTTATACCCCAGGATTGTTTCTGGTAGTTTTGGATTCATTTGAGTGTCGATGAAATCCAGCGCTCTGATAAAAGCGGGCAGATTTTCAACCTGTACTCTGGATACCGTGTCTTTGTCAAGCCCTAGAATTATGGCGGCTATTGAACTCTGGGACATGTCAGAGGTTACGATGTCCACATATTGCCCAAAGCTCACATCGTCCCAGGATGTTGGGATATGCTTGTCGATTGTGACCCCGTTTAGCGTTGCTTTTACTTTCATAGTTCAATTAAAATTAGTGTGTACTCGTTTCATTTTAGGTCTGTACTCAAACCAAGCTCTCATGATGTATGTGTCCATGTCATCGGGGCTATAACCTATTGCGGCTTTCACATCGTCTTTCGGAGTTAACCCGCGTTTCTGGTCGCTATCCATTGATTTCTGTTTGAGTTGTTCAAGCTGTTCGATAACCCGTTGTGCCATGTTATCATCCGCTTTTTCATAGATTTGGCGTGAATTTATTATCTCCGCGAGCTTAAATCCGCACTGACTTTTTAAAATGTCGAAATTCTCTGGCGCCCGCTGCCCATTGGACATGAATGTTAATGATGGTAAGGGCTTGGCATTGGCTACAAAACCTATGCAATGGAGCAGGTCTACTACCCCTCCACCTACTCCTGATTCATCCACTATTACGTTAGACATGGGGATCGCATACTTGCTTGCCAATTGACGTATCGCGTCTGCGGATTCATTGATCTTGGACTTTTCGATGACTTTAACGTAAAGGACACGCCATCCGGACCATACACGAATGGTCGTGGTATCCTTTCCAAGACGTGCTATATCGGCTGTTATGTACTTCGTTCCATGTGGAACATGCTCGTTGGTGAAGATGTCGCAAATAGCTTGGTAGTCGCATAGTGTTGCAGGGTCGTCATCGTATTCCCAATTGCCTCTTAATAGTCGCTCTTTCTCGTTGGCTGATAATACGGTGTTTAGGTGTTCAATGTATCCGGTGGCTATCTTCTTATTGTCGGTGGGTAGAGCTTGGATGAAAGCCTTATATGATTCTAGCTTACCTTGTTTGTGTTTAAGATAGTAGTCTTTGTATAGGTAATTTTTAGAAGGGTTACACGTCTGCAGTAGTTTGGCCTTCAGATTGTACTGATCATTATTCCATCGTCCGATGGATGCTGCCAGGTTATTCTTAGCTTCTAGTTCAAAGTCCCCGGCTTCTTCGATCCATCCGCGCGTCATCTGCATAGATCCGAATCGGGCGTATGTTGGGTCCGAGGGTAGGAACTTTGCGTCGAGTAGGAAAACCTTAGACCCATTATAGAGATTAAACATATTGTCCTGTCCGTTGAATCGGTACATACTCATGTCCACGCCCCAATGTTGAATAACTTCGTAGATACTTGGTATTGTGTACTTCCGTAAGTCGTTGAGCTTCTTTCGAGCGATAAAGTAGTGGGTGTTAGGGTATATGAATGCGTCCCCGAATATAAGAGAGCAACCGGTATATGACTTAGCAGAGCCTTTGGATCCTCCGTATACGATGTCTGTTGTCGTGTTGTCAATCCAATGTTTGGCGCAAAGTTTCTGTTTTTCATTCCCGTGCGTATCAAAGGTTAGCTTCACAGAATAATCTTTTTGTTTTGTCGGGGTGCTTCCAAATAATGTTTGGCTACTTTATCTCCATGCCTGTAATCTGTACACTTCCGGATAGCTCCGTTTGTTGGTTAATCTCCTGACGGTCAGACCATCCCATATTCTTGAGGGCGAAAACTAATCCGACTACGTTAGTATCACGGTTATAGATCATGTGTTGTTCATAGACAGCCTCCACCTTGGAAGTAGCATCCATTATGATCTCATGATAATCATCGCGGTCTTTGTAGTTGTATAGGGTCTGCCTGTCTATTTTTAGGGCCACAGCCAGCCCCGCTAATGTTGGCTTATCGTTGCCGTTAAAATACGTGTCAATTACTGTTTGTAGCTCTTCTGGGGTCTTAAAAATAAGTTTACGACCGCCTCGGTACTTCTGTGCTTTCTCTCCCATGTGACAAAGATAACATATTTACGAAAAATAATCTCATTGGTTATCAACATGTTACAGTAGTAACGTAAAATAATTCACAACTTTGTAACAAAGTTATCAAATACTCGTGTATATTTGTGTAACAAAATAACCAAATATATGAAGCCAAGATATAACATAAGCAAAATAAACAGACTAAGTAACGTTAGCAGTTTTAAAAACAATATCGTTGTGATTGATCCAGTTAAGAAGCGCCATGATGACTTCATAAAGTCTTATTCTGCTAAATGTGCTTTACAAGATGCTGAAGAAAACAGAGGTGGGAAGTTTGCTTTTATTATGTTCATTTTAGCTGCTTTTGCCGGAATAGCTGTTAAAGCGGCTTTTATAATTTTTGCTTAACCAAAACAACCAAGGATATGAACTACAAGGCAACACAAATTATCAACGGATTCGAACATAGGATCATGTTTTCATCAGTAAGTTTTTCAAACGATGGAAAAACCATATTGGTTATGTACGATAATGAGACAGAACCAGTCAATAAAGGCGATGAAATTTGCGTCGTTCAAAAAATATACTACGAAAACCAGTGGAGAAAGACTAATATATTAGACAGGAACATAGACCCGAATGATTTTACAATTGAAATCTAAACAACCAAGGAAATGACAACCTACCGCACAATTTTAAAATGGCACGAAAACACCTCAAATAGAGGTAAGGAAGAATTATTGATCGAAGGCGCGTCTATCGAAAAAGCAGAGGAGGTACTAATGGGCCACATGATTTTACAAGATAATGCTGACGTATGGTTTGGTGGCGGCATTATATCAGATGGAAATTATAACCCTCCAGTTATCTGGGCACGTGGCGACCGATCACTACGCTACGGTGATTTTACAATTGTCATTGAAGAAGAAAACTAAACTAAACACAAATGAGATACAGACCAGAATACTACAGCGATCTTTCGATTGCTCAAAAATTGAAGTATGAATTTAGAGAGTTGAAAGACAGATTTAAAAAGCTCCGTGAAAAATGGGCTTTTAAATTTGAACTGAATGTCATTATTCCAATCAGAAGAGAGTTAAGTCTACTATACCTATCAGTAGTTTTCTTTGTAATCAAAAACAAAAAGTACAGGTACAAAAAGGTATTAGAGGCTTATAAGTCCAATAGATCTGAAAGTCGCTATGTGATTTTTGAAAGATCGGATGGCGACATTTTAAAAGTGCGTATAAGTAGACATAATCCATCAAATTCAGATTCCTCACAAATATTTATGATGGTTGATAACTTTTCGTTTTCAATTTTTTCAAAAGAAAAAATGCTTCAAAGAGTTAGGTCAGAAAGAATACATAGTCATTACAGTTGTTTAAAAAATAGATTATAACAAACCAAAAATGAAAAGATCATTCAAACAGTCTAAGGAATATGTGTTAAAGCCTGCTGATAATTGCACGAAAGATAATGAGCTATTATACGCTCAGGTAGTGACCGTTAATTATCCAATTGACACTACAAAGATGCCAAAATCAGAGATTGAGGTTTACGCTAATCCTGAAAATTGCGCCAATGAAATAACCGCAACATTAGTAGGGTTAGTTCGCGATGAATTAATTGATCGTAAACTGATGAAGCAAGTAACTGTGACATTAACTATAGATTATGTGTATGAATAAAATTGAAAACAGAAAGCCAGGCCCGAAGAAGGGCGAAGGGAGCACGGTTATCCGTGTGCCAAATCCGGTGTTGCCAAGAGTAAACCGGATCATAGAAAAGTTTAAGACTAAGTCTAAAAAGCAGATCAAAAAAATTAAACACTGATTATGAAAGCTACTGAGGTAAAAAAAGAGATCCAAAGCGAATTAAAGGAAGGACTTATACGCTTTGAAAAAGACTGTGAAGAGTATGCCATACTACGTGAACAGTACAATATGCTTATTGCACAGAGACGTGTAATGATGGTGTACCATTTTAAAAATTAATTTGTAATTATGTAACACAATTAGAATATATTCGTTTATATTTGTGTAACAAAAACAAAAAATATGGGAACTGTCAGCTATAACAACATCGAATATGATATCTGGGTTTGTGCACCGGACATACACCTACAATCGCCTGAACAAGATATTGTGATCCGTAATGGATATACAGAGGTCGAAGGTGCGGCTATATTGGATAAGGCAATATACGTGAAGGGCTACCGTGGGC
>Ga0194131_10002692_pt1 | contig 28966 bp, 32 predicted proteins | sample TA2KigO120mmetaG_FD_148631 | JGI IMG/M metagenome (GOLD analysis project Ga0194131, IMG submission 148631) | Freshwater microbial communities from Lake Tanganyika, Tanzania - TA2015053 Kigoma Offshore 120m | ecosystem: Environmental > Aquatic > Freshwater > Lake | place: Tanzania: Lake...
TCGCCGCGCTCGCAGTTGCAGAGGTGCCGCCGCTGACCCTCGTGCTGGCACGGGTGGCGCTCGCTGCGGCAGCCCTCGGGATCTACATCCGCTTTGTCGGTCAAGCGTTGCCGCGCGACGCGAAGACTTGGCTCATCCTCGCGGTCATGGGGATCGGGAACAATGTCGTGCCGTTCAGTCTGATCTTCTGGAGCCAGACCCAGATCACCAGCGCCCTCGCCTCGATCCTCAATGCGACGGCGCCCTTGTTCTCGGTGGTGTTTGCGCATTGGTTGAGCCGTGAAGAGCGCCTCACTTCCGGGCGTCTCAGTGGCGCGCTTCTCGGATTGGCAGGTGTGGCGGTCCTTATCGGCGGCGCTGCGGTGCAGGGCAGCGGGCTGGCGGTCCTGGCCCAGGTGGCCTCTCTGGCGGCAGCGGCGAGCTATGCGCTGATGGGCTTCTATATCCGGCGCTTCGCCACAACATCGCCCCCAGTGACGGCGGCCGGGCAGCTTCTATGCTCCACGATATTCATGCTGCCGCTGGCGCTGCTCGTCGACCGTCCGTGGATGCTGCCACTGCCCTCGGCCGCGGCTTTGGGATCGATCGTCGCGCTGGCTCTGCTCAGCACGGCGCTCGGCTACCTTCTGTTCTTCCGGATCCTCGCAGCGGCCGGGGCCACTAACATCATGCTGGTGACGTTCCTGATCCCGGTGAGTGCCTCGCTTCTCGGCGTCTTCGTGCTTGGCGAAGCGATCGAACTGCGCCACCTCGCCGGCATGGCGCTGATCGCCGCCGGTCTGACGGCGATCGATGGCCGGATTTCCAGGTTCATTCGCGGAACATGAAGAACGCCGCTGCGACCAGGCAGGCAAAGCTGGCCAAATGGTTCCACTTGAACGATTCGCCGAGATAGAACACGGCGAAGGCGCAGAACACCAGCAGCGTGATGATCTCCTGAATGGTCTTGAGCTGCACGCCGCTGAACTCGAGATAGCCATAACGGTTCGCCGGGACCATCAGGCAATACTCGAAAAAGGCGATCAGCCAGCTGATGACAACCGCCTGCCAGAGCGGCGCCTGCGGGTACTTGAGGTGCCCGTACCAGGCGAACGTCATAAACACGTTGGACACCGTTAGCAGGGCGATTGTCAGCATGATCGATCTCGCTGGAATAGGCGGCGGCCCCGTCCGGGTGGTCGACGGCAACGTGAAGCGGAGCTGCTGCGTGTCTAGTGCTTGACGGGATACTTCTTACGGATATCGGCCAGGATGGCCGCGGCGCGACGGCGCTCCGTATCCGTGAAGGGCTTGTCGGAAGGGGCCGGCGGCGCATCGGCTTGCTGCGCGAGAAGCCTCTTGGCGGTTGCCTGAGCCTCCGGAGAAATGAACTTGTTGCGCAATGCTCTGGAGATCTCCAGTGCTTCCTTCGGGCTTCTTGGGGTTGTGCGCCGGGCCATGGTTCGGCCTCCTGGAGATCACTGGATGAAGAAATGCGGTCGATTGGTTCCAGGCTGCCCGCGCAGACCGGACCTCTCCGGTCCTAGGGTCCTGGCCATTACCTGTTCCCGCTCGATCTGCTTGGTGAGCGAGCGAGCGGAGGCGAAGGTCCAGCCATAGGCCAAAGGCCGCTGGTCGCCATCAAGCGCCATGACTTCAAGCCGATAGTTGAAGCTCTGCAGCTCGCCCGGGCAGGGGGCTTCAAATTTCTCTATAGCTCCCGCCGGGACAACCGGCGAATCGGCCCTCAGCGTGACTTGCCAGCGGGGTGCGGAGAGCACGGAGACATTGGTGAATAGCAGCCGGTAGCTGGCCGTATTGGCCGGCACGCCGCCCAGCCTGATCTCCGGCGACACGCCCTCGCTGCAAAGATTCGTCGACAGGAAATCCGTGAACGCTCCCAATACGGGGAGATTGGGATGCGGTCCGAGGTCATTGGCGCACGCCACGAGCGCCGCGAGCGCCGCGAACGCCACGGTCCCTCGCCCTGCGCGATTTATCCCCAAATGGCTCATACGTGTTTTTACCCCGCCGGAGGGGCGAGGGAAATGGAATTGCGCGGACTCGGCTCGGATGGGGGCGTCGACAAGGCTCTGACAGTCACGGGAAGGGGGCTGCTCAGCGGTCGGTGTGTGGCTTGCGGCAGGCCTCCGCGCACGACATGATGGCCGCCCTTTTTGCCCTAGGTAAACAAGCAATGGACCTACCTCGTAATGCCTTCAAGCACGCCTTGGCTGCTCAGCAGATGCAGATCGGTCTGTGGAGTACATTGTGCAGCCATATCGGTGCCGAGATCATTGCTGACTGCGGTTTTGACTGGATCCTGCTGGATACGGAACACTCTCCGAGCGACATCCCCATACTCGTTACCCAGATGCAGGGGATGATGCGCGGGACAGCCACTCCGGTCGTGCGGCCTGCCTGGAACGACACAGTCCTGATCAAGCGGATCCTGGATGCGGGAGCGACGTCGCTTCTCGTTCCGTTCGTGCAGAATGCAGACGAGGCTCGACGCGCCGTGGCCGCTACACGCTACCCGCCCCTCGGGGTCCGAGGCGTGTCGGGCAGCAATCGCGCCGCGCGCTACGGCCGGATCAAGGACTATCTGCACCGGGCCAACGAGGAGATCTGCGTCCTGGTGCAGATCGAGACGGCCAGCGCGCTCGAGCAACTCGAGGCGATTGCGGCGGTAGAGGGTGTCGATGGAGTGTTCATCGGGCCGGCTGATCTGGCTGCGTCGCTGGGTCACACGGGGGACCAACTGCATGCCACCGTCCAGGCGGCCATTCAGGACGCCGGCCGGCGGCTGAAAAATGCCGGCAAGGCTGCCGGCATCTTGACTCCCGTTGAGGCTGACGCGAAACGCTATATCTCCTGGGGGTACACGTTCGTTGCCGTCGGCTCGGACACCGGCGTACTGATCAAGGGCGCCGACGCTCTTGCTCGCGCATTCAAAGGATAAACCATGGCTACGAAGCACGACCTGATCTCCGTGGGTAAAGGAATGCTCCTGCCGCCGCATGTCGAGGCGCTGCAGAAGGACTTCGCCATCCACTATCTCCCAGGAGCGGCGGCCGAGTGGCCGGCGTTTCTGGCACCGCTGGCGGGCAAAGTGCGCTTTTTACAGACCACCGGTTTCAACGGCGCCGATGCGGCACTGATGAACGCGTTGCCTAAGCTCGAGATCATCTCCTGCATCGGCGTCGGGGTTGACGCGATCGATCTCAAGGCTGCAAAGGCGCGGGGCATTGCCGTCACCAACACGCCGGAAGTCCTAAATGACTGCGTGGCCGATCTGGCAATCGGCCTGATGATCGGCGCCTCGCGGCGGTTGGCACTGGCCGACCGCTACGTGCGCTCCGGCGAGTGGGCGAAGAAGGGGGCGATGCCGGTCGCGTCGCGGGTCACGGGCAAGCGCCTCGGCATCATCGGCCTCGGCAAGATCGGCAAAGAGATCGCAACGCGCGCCAAGGGCTTCCGCATGGAGATCGGGTATCACGGCCGGAACAAGCAGGCCGATGTACCGTACCGGTATTTCGACGATGCGGCGAAGATGGCGGCCGAATCCGATTTCATCGTCGTCATCTGCCCGGGCGGCGAGGCCACGCGGCATATCGTAAACGAAAAGGTGATGCGGGCGCTGGGTCCGAAAGGCATCCTGATCAATGTGTCGCGTGGCTCGACGGTCGATGAACTGGCGCTGATCAGGGTGCTGAAGGAGGGCGCCTTGGGCGGCGCCGCTCTCGATGTCTTCGCGCAGGAGCCGACGGCGGCGCCCGAGCTATCGGCAATGGACAACGTTTTCCTCGCCCCTCACATCGGGAGTGCGACGTGGGAAACGCGCGTCGACATGGGCAATCTGGCGATTGCCAATCTCGTTGCCCATCTGCAAGGAAAGAAGCTGCTGACGCCGGTTGTCTAGGCCGGGATCGGTCGCCAGTCGTTGGCCAGGCGGAGCCGCGCACCGGTCTTGCCTTGCAGTTCCTCGAATTCGAGCCCGGTAACCATCTCGCGCACCAGCAGTCCGTCGTTGGTGACGTCGATCACGGCTAGGTTGGTGTATATCCGGTCGACCACGCCCTCGGCGGTCAGTGGGTAGGTGCAACGTTCGAGGATCTTCGGCGTCCCGTCTTTGGCGTTGTGCTCCATCAGCACCCAGACCCCGGCCGCGCCGGCCGCGAGGTCCATCGCCCCACCCACAGCGGGCGGAAACTTCTCGTCGCCTGTCGCCCAGTTGGCGAGGTCGCCGTTGGCGCCCACCTGCATTGCGCCAAGCAGGGCGAGATCAATATGGCCGCCGCGGATCATCGCGAAGGCGTCGGTGTGGTGGAAGATCGAGGCGCCCGTCAGCAACGTTACTGGCTGCTTGCCGGCATTGATCAGGTCGGGATCTTCTTTTCCGGCTGCCGGCGCCGGACCCATGCCGAGAATGCCGTTCTCGCTGTGATAGACGACTTCGCGGTCGGCGGGCACGTAGTTGGCGACTTGGGTCGGCAGGCCGATGCCCAGGTTAACGTAGGCGCCATCCGGCACATCGAGCGCGACACGGCGGGCGATGGCGTCACGCGACAGGGGCTTGGCAGCCATGGGGACGCTCCTTACGCCCGGCCGGCCGGAGCCGGGTTTGAGACTTCGACGATGCGATCGACGAAGACGCCGGGTGTCACCACATGCTCGGGGGCGATCGCGCCGAGATCGACGATCTTGCGCGCCTGCACTACCGTCAGAGACGCAGCCATCGCCATGGTCGGTGCGAAATTCCGGGCGGCAAGCCGGAAGGTGAGGTTGCCCCAGCGGTCAGCGGTCTCTGCCTTGATCAGGGCAACGTCGCCCTTGAGTGGGGCTTCGAGCACGTAGTCGCGGCCATTGATCCGGCGGACCTCCTTGCCTTCGGCGAGCTTTGTGCCGGCTGCGGTCGGGGTGAAGAACCCGCCTATACCAGCGCCTGCCGCCCTCATGCGCTCGCTCAGGGTGCCCTGCGGCACGAGCTCGAGCTCGATCTTGCCCGCACCGTATAGCTCCTCGAACACGACCGATCCCGCGGAGCGCGGATAGGAGCAGACGATCTTGCGGACGCGACCGGTAGCCAGCAGCTTGGCAATGTCGGTTCGGCCGGATCCGGCATTGTTGGTGACCGCCGTGAGATCTTTGGCGCCCTGGTCGATCAGCGCGTCGATCAGCTCGACCGGAATGCCGGCGTTGCCGAAGCCGCCGATAAGGATAACCGCGCCGTCACGGATGCCGGAAACCGCGGCGGGTAGAGAGGCAACACATTTGTTCATCATGGCGGCGGGAGATTAGTCGAGGGCCCGCCGTTCTGCCAGAGCCTCATTCTCGGCGCGGATGCGTACCCATAGCAGGGCGGCATTGAGGCCGGAGAAAACCAGCGCCGCTTCCCAGAGGCCGAAGACCAGGGGCAAGGCGGCGATCTCGCCGGCCACGACGAGATAGTTCGGATGGCGGACATAGCGATAGGGTCCAGTCCGCACGAGCGGCGTCCCGGGGATCGTCACGATGCGCGTCGTCCACAGCCGCCCCAGGGATGCCATCACCCAGAGCCGAGCGGCCTGAAGCAGCAGGAAGACCGTCAGCCAGAGGACGTCGACCGGTGCGTCGTGAGGGGTAAGCAGTACAAGCGCCGTCAGCCAAGCGGCATGCAGCACGACGAAGTAGTGATAGTGTTCGGGGGCGACCTCAATGGCGCCCTCGGCGAGTAGTTTTTCCGTGTTTCGCCGGGCGATCCAGAGCTCGCCGAGCCGCTGCAGCAAGACCGCGCCGAGGATGATCTGAACGGCGGTCATGGCCGTTCGAGCGTCATGAATGCAGCGGTAAAGCCCGGCCCCAGCGCAGAGAGCAGGACGCGCCGCGGCGACGCCTCTCCCCGCAGGTGGCGATCGAGGACGAACAGCACGGTCGCAGCCGACATGTTGCCGTACCGCCGCAACACATAGCGGGCTTCATGCATCGTGCCGGGTCGGAGGTGGAGCGCATCTTCGAGGGCAGCAATTACCTTCGTGCCACCCGGATGGCAGACGAAGCTGTCGATATCGTTCCGGGTGAGGTCGTGACGGGCGAGGAAAGCATCGGCAGCGGCGCGAAACTCGTCACGGACCAACGTAGGAATATCCCGGGAAAACAGTACACCTAGCCCGTCATCCTCGACCTGCCAACCCATCACGTTGAGGGAGTCCGGCCAGGTATGCTCGCCGCTCTTGCCGATCGCCAATGCCCGCCCGGCGTCGCTGCCTCCGGGGCCGATCAGCGCGGCTGCTGCGCCGTCACCGAACAATGCAGCGGCAATGATGTTGCTCTTGGACTGATCAGTCTTGCGGAAAGTTAGAGCGCAGAGCTCGACGACGAGAAACAGCACGCGCGCCCCCGGCATAGCCCGGGCAAGTGCTGCAGCACGCGCCAAGCCGAGCACGCCGCCGGCGCAGCCGAGGCCAAAGATCGGCAGCCGCACGACATCCGAGCGCAGGCCGAGCCGGTTGACGAGATGCGCGTCCAGGCTTGGCGTTGCGATACCGGTTGTCGACACAGTGACGATGGCGTCGATCTCGGTGGCCTCGCAGGCTGCGTTGGCCAAGCATGCATCTGCGGCCTCCCCCAGCAGGGCCAGGGCGTTATCGATATATAAGCGGTTGCGTTCCGACCAAGAATGAGGCTTTTCGTACCAGTCAAGCGGCACGCAGGAGTGGCGCGTCGCGATCCCGGCATTCTCGAACACGGGCAGGAGGCGATCGATGTCAGAGCGCCTCCCGTCGAATAGCGATGCGGCTCGCGCGACGACGTCGGACTGGCGCAGGACTATCGGGGGGACCGACGTCGCCAACGACAGCAGGGCCGTCTGCCCGCCATCTGCGCGACTGGAATAGTGGGTGGGGGAGGCTATTGCCGAAGCAAGGCCGGAGCTATCCTGCGGCATGTCCGTCCCCGTGGAGGAGTTCTTGTTTGCGGGATTCAGTCAACACAGAGTGAACGCCAACGGGGTGGAGATCAACTTTCGTCGAGACGGTGACGGGCCGCCGCTGCTCCTCCTGCACGGTTATCCGCAGACACACGCGATGTGGCACGCTGTGGCTCCGGCACTGGCGCGAAGATTCACTGTCATCGCGGCTGACTTGCGCGGCTATGGGGATTCGGCGAAGCCTGCGGGCGATGCGGCCCATCTGGCGTATTCGAAGCGTACGATGGCACTCGATATGATAGCCCTGATGGCGGCGCTGGGGTGGCAACGTTTTGCCGTCGCGGGCCACGACCGCGGCGGACGCGTGGCGTATCGTATGGCGCTGGACCACCCTGCTGCCGTGGAAAAGCTTGCGGTATTGGATATTGTCACGACACACGCCATGTGGTTGAGCATGAACAAGGAGGCGGCGTTCGGCGCCTACCATTGGCTTTTCCTGGCCCAGCGCGATGGGCTTCCTGAGCGGCTGATCGGACATGATCCCGAGTGGTATCTGCGCGAGACGCTGCGGCGGTGGACTGCGCCGGTCTTCGCTTTCGCACCAGAGGCGATGGCGGAGTATATCCGCTGTTTCAAGGACCCGGCGGCGATCCATGGAGCGTGTGAGGACTATCGAGCCGGGGCAACGATCGACTTCGAACTCGACACAGCGGATTTCGGCAAGCGGCGGATCGGCTGCCCGGTGCTGGCCCTCTGGGGCGAGGCCGGCATTGCCAGACGCATGAGCGACGTGCTTGCCGCATGGCGACCCTGGGCCGAGGATTTGCGAGGCGAGGCGGTCGCCTGTGGACACTTTCTCGCGGAAGAGGCGCCTGACCCGACCATAAAGGCGCTGGAGGCGTTTTTCTGATGTCGCTGCCATCGGGTGAGGAAGTACCGATCAGCTTTCACTTGAGCCTCATGGCCCGGATACGCGCCTACTTTTTTGCCGGGATCCTGATCACGGCGCCGATCTCGATCACCTTCTATATTGCCTGGATTCTGGTCAACTTCGTCGACGGCCAGGTCGCACGCCTGCTGCCGGCGGACTACAACCCGAATACGTACCTGCCGTTCAGTATCCCCGGCCTTGGCCTGATCGTGGCCATCAGCATGCTGACGCTGATCGGCTGGATCACGGCAGGCTTCCTGGGGCGCCTGTTCCTGCGTGTCAGCGAAGCGATCCTCCGGCGTATGCCGGTCGTCAGCTCCATCTACAGCTGGGTCAAGCAGATCTTCGAGACGGTATTCCATGAGCGCGCCTCGCCGTTTCGCGAGGTCGTGTTGGTCGAGTTCCCTCGCAAGGGGCTATGGCGCATCGGCTTCGTCACCGGCCGAACGCCGGGCTCGATGCAGGACATATCGCCAGCCGGCCTGCTCAACGTATTTCTGCCCGGCACGCCCAATGCAGCGTCCGGATTTCTTGTGCTGGTGCCGACTGAGGACATCTATCGCGTCGATCTGACGCCTGAAGAGGCTCTGAAGCTGATCGTCTCTGCCGGGATAGCGACGCCGCCGGAGCGCATAGGCGTCGCGCCTCAACCCGATCGTAACAGCCTCACCGCCGCATCGCGTTCGAACAAGTAGAGGAGGGTGCGCAGACGCTGGCCGCGCTCGCTGGTTAAGTCGGGATCCTCGTCAAGCACACGGCGTGAGTCGTCGCGTGCCAGATGCAGCAGATCGCCGTGCTCCGCCAGATCGGCGACCCGGAATTCCGGCAGGCCGCTCTGACGGGTGCCGAGAAGCTCACCGGCCCCGCGCAGTCGGAGATCTTCCTCGGCGATGCGGAACCCATCTTCCGTCTCGCGCATGATCGACAGGCGGGCTCTGGCTGTCTCGCCCAGCGGCTCGGCATAGAGCAGGATGCAGGTCGACGGTTTGTCCCCCCGCCCGATGCGACCGCGCAGCTGGTGAAGCTGGGCAAGCCCGAAGCGCTCGGCGTGCTCGATCACCATGATGGTCGCGGCGGGCACATCGACGCCGACCTCGATCACCGTGGTGGCCACGAGGACGCGCAGGTCGCCGGAGGTGAAGCGGGCCATCACGGCGTCCTTCTCGCTGCCCTTCTGGCGGCCGTGAACCAGGCCGACCATCCCGGCCCCGAAGCGGGCCGCCAGGTCGGCCCCCCGTTCGGTCGCTGCGGCAAGGTCGGATACCTCGGATTCCTCGACCAGCGGGCAGACCCAGAATATCTGGGCCCCTCTATCGATCTGGCGCTGCACGCCGGCGACGACATCATCAAGGCGTTCCAGCGGCATGACCCTTGTATCGATGGGCTGCCGGCCCGGCGGCTTCTCAGTGAGTTTGGAGACATCCATGTCGCCGTAAGCGCACAGCATCAGGGTCCGGGGAATAGGCGTCGCAGTCGTCACCAGGATGTCGATGCCAGTGCGGCCATCGGCGCCCTTCGCCGCCAGACCCAGGCGCTGATGGACCCCGAAACGGTGCTGCTCGTCGATTACCGCCAACGCCAGATTGGAGAACTCGACATCCTCTTGGAACAGAGCGTGGGTGCCGACAACCATCGGTGTCGTACCGTCGGCCAGCCCGGCAAGGATCTCGTCCCGTGCCTTGCCCTTCTCGCGGCCGGTTAGTAGAGCGAGGCGAACTCCGGCCGCTTCCGCCAGCGGGGCGATTGACTTGTGATGCTGCCGGGCAAGGATCTCCGTTGGCGCCATCAGTGCCGCCTGAAACCCGTCTTCCACCGCATTCAGCATGGCAAGGCAGGCGACGATGGTCTTGCCACTGCCGACATCGCCCTGGAGCAGCCGCACCATACGGCTGTCGGCGGCCATATCGGCCTCGATATCGGCCAGGGCGGAGCTTTGGGAGCCGGTCAGAGTGTAGGGGAGGGCGGCCTTGGCCTTGGCGCGCAGGGAGCCGTCGCCGGCCAGACGCCGCCCCGGCAGCCGGCGCTGGTGAGCCCTGACCAGACCGAGGGCCAGCTGGTTCGCCAGCAGCTCGTCGTAGGCAAGGCGGCGGCGGGCCTGTGTGGTCGGAAGCAGATCGTCTTCGGTGGTCGGGGCATGGAGCGCCTGCAGAGTGGCACGCCAAGGGCTCCAGCCCTCGCGTTTGAGGAGGGCGGGATCGAGCCACTCGGGCAGGCTTGGAGCCCGCTCAAGGGCGCCGCGCAGCGCCTTGCCCAGTACTTTGGGGGTCAGGCCGGTGGTCAGGGGGTAGACCGGCTCTATGGTCGCGAGCGACGCGAGTTCCTCGGGCCGCACGACATGGTCCGGATGGGTCATCTGCACCTGGTCGCGGAAACGCTCGACGCGGCCGCTGATCACCCGGCTCTCGCCGGCCGGCAGCAGCTTCTCGAGGTAGTCGCCTTTCGCGTGGAAGAACACGAGGTGGATCGCGCCGGTTTCGTCGTGGCAGAGGACTCGGTAGGGTTGGCGCGGGTTGTGCGGCTTGAGGTGCCTGTCCACATGGACTGTCAGCGTGGCGATCGACCCTTCGGGTGCTTCCGCGACCTTGGGCGTGAAGCGTCGGTCGATCAGCCCACTTGGCCGGTGCCACAGCAGGTCCGCGACCTTGGCGCGGGGGCCGGCGTCGGTCTCGCTGCCCACCAGACGGTCGAAGAGGGAGCGCAGGCGGGGGCCGATGCCGGGCAGGGAGGTCACCGGCGCAAACAACGGGAAGAGGATGTCGGGACGCATTGCGGATCGGGACGGGGCGGATCCAGGACTAACCGCTGACAGCTGGTGACCGGCGGTCTATAGCTTTAACCGATCAGGACTGATTCGCCCATGTTCGAACCCCAGGATGCGGCGGGGCCGCGCGAGACCATCGAAGCCCGCCGGCGGCGCCTCATCTATCGCAGCTGCTATACCGGCATGAAGGAGACCGATCTGCTTTTGGGCCCGTTTGCCATGAGATACGTGCCTGGTTTTTCGGTTGAGCAGCTCGATCGCTATGAACGGTTATTGGCCGAGCCGGACCCCGATATCTTCGATTGGGCGACCGGGCGGCAGGCGGTTCCAGCGATTCACGAGAACGACGTCGTATCACTCCTGAAGAACTTTAGAATCGCCTCTTAATACGTTGAATATAATAGATAGATTCTCCAATCCTGGCGAGATATCGGTCGCCGGCGCGCCGCCCGGCGTCGATGCCCGGACAATTGCCGCGCTCGCGCATCGGGGCCGCGATGTCCTGCACATCGCCCGCGACGATGCGCGCATGGCGACCGTCTCGGAGGCGCTAGCGTTTTTCGCCCCGGGCCTCAACGCGCTGGCCGTGCCCGCCTGGGACTGCCTGCCCTACGACCGGGTCTCGCCCAACAGCGAGGTGGTGAGCCGCCGGATCGACGCCCTGACAGAACTCGCCTCCGGCCCTGGACGGTCGACGCCCGGCATGGGGCGGGTCGTGCTGACCACGGTCAATGCCGTGCTGCAGCGCGTCCCGCCGCGCTCGCTTTTTGCCGGGGCTAGCTTCGCCGCCGGCGTCGGCAAGCCCCTCGCCACCGGCGACCTGCTGGCCTTTCTGGCGCGCAATGGCTACCGCAGGGCCGATACGGTGCGCGAGCCTGGGGAATACGCGCTGCGCGGAGGCATCGTCGACCTGTTTCCCCCGGGGACGACGCTGCCGCTGCGTCTCGATCTCTTCGGCGATGTCCTCGAAGCCATCCGCGCCTTCGATCCGATGACCCAGATCAGCGCTGAGCGGATTGGGCATTTCGCGCTCAAGCCGGTCAGCGAGGTGCTGCTGGATGACGACGCCATTGCGCGATTCCGCACGGGCTATCGCGAGTTGTTCGGGGCGGTCGCCGACGATCCCCTCTACGAGGCGGTCAGCGCCGGCCAGCGCTATGCCGGGCTCGAGCACTGGCTGCCGCTGTTCCACGACAGCTTGGAGACGGTTTTCGAATACCTGCCCGAGGCGGGGATGACCCTCGATCACCAGGCGGCCGAGGCGGTGACCGCCCGCTTCGACCAGATCGAGGAGTTCTACGAAGCCCGTCGGGAGGCAGCCCAGAGCAAGCGTGACGCCGAGGGCGCCGCCTATCGCCCGCTCCCGCCCGAGCGGCTCTATCTCGGGCGCGACGAATGGCGTCGGCTGACCGGCCGGCGGCCGGTGGCAGCGTTCTCACCGTTCGCACCCGCCGACACCGGCGAGAACACCCTCGATGCTGGCGGGAGGCCGGGGCCGGAGTTCGCGCCGATCCGGGCGCAGCCCGGGGGTGACCTGTTCGGTGCGGTGCGCGGTTATCTGCTGCGCGAGAGCGGTGCGGGAAGGCGGGTGGTGATCGCAGCCTACAGCGCCGGTTCGCGCGACCGCCTGGCCCACCTGCTGCGCGACCACGGCGTCGAGGACACCCTGGCCATCGAGACCTGGGAGGCCGCCCAGGCGCTGCCGCCCAGGGCCGTCGCCCTGGCGGTTCTCGGCCTGGAGCGCGGCTTCACGGCCGACGACGTGGCCGTCGTCAGCGAACAGGACATCCTCGGCGACCGCCTGGTGCGCGCGGCCCGGCGCAAGCGCCGGGCCGAGAATTTCCTGGTCGAGGCCTCCTCGCTCAGCGAGGGCGATCTCGTGGTCCATATCGACCACGGCATCGGCCGATACGACGGTCTGGCGCGCATCGAGGTGGGCGGCGCGCCGCACGACTGCCTGCGCCTGATCTACGCCGACAACGACAAGCTCTTCGTGCCGGTCGAGAATATCGACGTGCTGTCGCGCTACGGTTCCGAGGAGGCCGGGGCCCAGCTCGACAAGCTCGGCGGCATCCAGTGGCAGGCGCGCAAGGCCCGAGCCAAGAAACACATCGGCGAGATCGCGGCGGAGCTGATGCGCATCGCCGCCGAGCGCCAGCTCAGGGCGGGGGAGGTCATGGTGCCGCCGCAGGGCGCTTACGACGAGTTCTGCGCCCGCTTCCCGTTCCCCGAGACCGAGGACCAAGCGAAGTCAATCGAGGACGCCATGGGCGACCTTGCCGCGGGCAAGTCGATGGACCGGCTGATCTGCGGCGACGTGGGCTTCGGCAAGACCGAGGTGGCGCTGCGCGCCGCCTTCGCAGCGGCGATGGCCGGGTTCCAGGTCGCGGTCGTCGTGCCGACGACCCTGCTGGCCCGCCAGCATTTCCACAGCTTCCGCACCCGCTTCGACGGCCTGCCTCTGCGTGTGGCACAACTCTCCCGCCTGGTCACCGCCAAGGAGGCGGACGACACGCGCCGCGATCTGGCGCAGGGTCGCGTTGATATCGTCATCGGCACGACGGCGCTGCTCGCCAAGACGATCCAGTTCAAGAATCTCGGCCTGCTGATCGTCGACGAGGAGCAGCATTTCGGCGTCGGCCAGAAGGAGCGGCTCAAGCAGCTCAAGGCGAACGTTCATGTCCTGACGCTCACCGCAACACCCATCCCGCGCACCCTGCAGATGGCACTGGCGGGGGTGCGCGACATGAGCATCATCGCCAGCCCGCCGGTCGACCGGCTGGCGATCCGTACCTTCGTGCTGCCCTATGACCCCGTGGTGGTCCGCGAGGCAATCATGCGCGAGCGTTTCCGCGGCGGGCAGACGTTCTATGTCTGCCCGCGGATCGAGGACATCCCGGCGCTGCGCGAGCGCCTCGCCAATCTGGTGCCCGAGTGCAAGGTAGGCGTGGCGCACGGCAGGCTGTCGGCGACGGAGATCGAAGACGTCATGACCGCCTTCGTCGACCGCAGCTACGACGTTCTCCTTTCGACCAACATCATCGAGTCCGGCCTCGACATTCCGACCGCCAACACGATGATCCTGCACCGGGCGGACATGTTCGGCCTGGCCCAGCTCTATCAGCTCCGCGGCCGGGTAGGGCGCTCGAAGGTGCGGGCCTACGCCTACCTCACCGTGCCGTCCGACCGCCTGCTGACGCCGGCCGCCCAGAAGCGGCTCGAGGTCATGCAGACCCTCGACAGCCTCGGCGCCGGGTTCCAGCTTGCCTCGCACGACCTGGACATCCGGGGCGCAGGCAATCTGCTGGGCGAGGAGCAGTCGGGCCATGTGCGCGAGGTCGGGATCGAGCTCTATCAGCACATGCTCGAAGACGCCGTGCGGGCCACGCGCGAAGCCGGCGACGTGGCGCTACCGGTGGAGGAGTGGATGCCGCAGATCGCCATCGGCACGCCGGTGCTCATTCCCGAATCCTATGTCGAGGATCTCGGCGTGCGGCTAGGCCTCTACCGCCGCATCGCGGCTTTGGTCGACGCGGCGGAGCGGGAAGCTTTCGCCGCCGAACTCATCGATCGTTTCGGGCCGCTGCCGGCGGAGGTGCAGAATCTGCTCGACGTCATCGCCATCAAGCGGTTGTGCAAGCAGGCCGGCATCGACAAGATCGACGCAGGACCGAAGGGTGCTGTCGTCAGCTTCCGCGACAACCGTTTTGCCAATCCGCAGAAGCTGATCGCCTACATCACGGCGCACAGCGACGAGATGAAAGTGCGCCCGGACAACAGGCTGGTCTATGTGAGCAGCTGGGGTAACGCGAAGGAGCGGCTCGCTGGGGTCAACCGCCTGCTGGGCGATCTGGTGAAGCTTGCAGCCTAAGTGCGCTCAAGCAGGCGGCCGATTCCCCGCATGTTGCGTACAGCATGACGAAACCACAGGAGTTCCGCGTCGCTGAGATCGATGAAGCGGCGATTCAGAAAAAGCATGTCGCCATGAAAATGGCGCGTGAAGCGCAGCGCCGCGAAACCGAGCCCTTGCAGCCGGCGGACAATCGCTTGCACCCGTGGCCCGAGATTCGGATCGAGGAAATCGTGGAACTCGACGGTCAACTGGCCGATCTCGCGTAGCGTCTCATCCCGCGCTGCGTCGAAGACGCCGAACTCCGCCCCCTCGACGTCGAGTTTGACGAGATCGAAGCGAGGAACATTCGCGAGGCGGAGAAAGCCTTCCAATGTCACGCTGTCGACTTCGATACGGTCACGTTCGGGTAAGCCGGCGAAGGACTGAAAACTGGCGGAATTGTGAACGTCGCTGCGCACGCCAAGGGCGATGCGGCCATCCGTTCCTGAAAGAGCGACGGGTAGCGCCGTGATGCGGGGGTGCGGCGGGATTAGTGCGAAATTATCAGGCAGCGGCTCGGCGGCAAAGCAGCGTGCGCCGAAACGATCGACGATAGTCTTGGAAAACCAGCCTGCCGATGCTCCGAGGTCGGCAACGGTAGACTCCGGCCCGAGAGCGGGAGCGTAGAAGGTGTGGCTCTGCACCTCCGCCAGGCGGCTGTCGAAGCCGCGAAACCAAGCCGAGACGCTCAAGCGGTCAGGTCAGCTCGGGTGAGCTGGCGCTCTCCTCTTTCCTGGCCAATTCAAAGACCTCAACGAAGGCTTCGGGCGGCTGGGCGCCAGACACGGCGTATTGCCGGTTGATGATGAAACAGGGCACGCCCTGGATGCCGATCTGACGGGCAAACGCATCTTCCTGCCGTACTGTATCGTCCTCCTCATTGCCCGCCAGAAAAGCCGCCGCCTTGGCCTTGTCGATTCCGGCGATGGCGGCCAAAGAAGCCAGGGCACCAGCGTCCCCGATATCCATGCCCTCGCTGAAATAGCCGTGGAACAGCGTCTCGACCATCTCGGCCTGGCGGTTCTGGCCAGCCGAGAAACGGATCAGCCGGTGGGCGAGAATCGTGTTGGGCGTGTGCTTGATACGATCGAAGGCGAAGGCGATACCTTCCTCACGCCCTGCCGCGACGATCTGCTCGTAGCGCTCGCCGCCGCTGTCGTCACCGAACTTGGCCCGCAGATAGTCCTTGCGGTCCATGCCTTCCGTCGGCATGTCCGGGTTGAGCTGGAAAGGACGCCAGCCGATGCGGACATCGGCTTGCGGGGCCTGCAGCAGCGCCCGTTCGAGGCGGCGCTTGCCGATATAGCACCAGGGGCAAATGGCGTCGGAGACGATATCAATGATCATGGATGGCATGTTACGCCGCCCGGTCACCAAGTGCCAGAGCGGCTGTTGACCGTATGCCGGGCTACCGGCGAATAATGCAGTGCAGGGGAGGACGGATGAAGCAGTCTCGCAAACAGCCCGGGATTTTCGATCGCGACCTCGAGCGCGGGCCGGCGAACCATGCCGTGCTGTCGCCGATCTCGTTCCTGCGCCGCTCGGCGTCCGTCTACCCGCGGAAGGTGGCGGTGATCCATGGCGAGACACGGTTCACCTATGCCCAGTTCCACGCGCGCTGCCGGCGATTGGCCTCGGCGCTGAAACGGCGGAAGATTGGCATCGCCGATACTGTGGCGGTCATGGCGCCCAACGTCCCCGCCCTCCTCGAGGCCCATTACGGCGTGCCGATGGCCGGCGCCGTGCTCAACGCGCTCAACTATCGTCTCGATGCCCGGACAATCGCCGCCTGCCTCGAGCACGGCCAGGCGAAGCTCTTGATCGTGGACCGGGAGTACTCGACGACGGTTGCCGCCGCGCTAGCGCTGATGAAGAAGAAACCAGCGGTGATCGATATCGACGATCCGCTCTACGTGGGTGGCAGACTGATCGGCGAGAAGGACTACGAAGCCTTGCTGCAGGAAGGTTCGGTCGACGACGAGCTGCCGGAGCTGTCAGACGAGTGGCAGGCCATCTGCCTGCTCTATACCTCGGGAACCACCGGCAATCCCAAAGGCGTCGTCTATCACCATCGCGGCGCCTATCTGAACGCGCTCGGCAACGCGCTGACCTTCGGGCTCAGCCCCAGCGCGATCTACCTCTGGACCCTGCCGATGTTCCACTGCAACGGCTGGACCTACACCTGGGCAGTCACCGCGGCCGGCGGCACTCATATCTGCCTGCGCCGCGTCGACCCGCCGCAGATTTTCCTGCTTATCGAGCGGCACAACGTCACGCATATGTGCGGCGCACCCATTGTGCTGACGACGCTGATTCATGCGCCCGAGACGGCGAAGCGACGTTTTACCCATTCCGTCGAGGTCATGACAGGTGGTGCAGCGCCGCCCTCGCCGGTGATCGCGGCGATGGATGGCATGGGCTTTCGCGTCCTTCATGCCTATGGCCTAACCGAGTGCTACGGTCCGGCGACCGTCTGCGCCTGGCAGGAGGAGTGGAACGATCTGACCCTGCCGGAGCGCGCGTCCCGCATGGCCAGGCAGGGGGTGCGCTACGTCACGCTCGAAGACGTCACCGTTGCCGATCCGCAAACTCTCGAACCCGTGCCCAGCGACGGCAGGACGCTCGGCGAGATCATGCTGCGCGGCAACACGGTGATGAAGGGCTACCTCAAGAATGCCAAAGCGACGCGCGAGGCCTTCCGCGGCGGCTGGTTCCACACCGGCGACCTCGCGGTATGCCACCCCGATGGCTATATCGAGGTCAAGGACCGCTCGAAGGACATCATCATCTCGGGTGGTGAGAACATCTCCTCGCTGGAAGTTGAGGAGGCGCTCTACAAACATCCGCTGGTGATGGAAGCGGCGGTGGTGGCCCGGCCCGACGAGAAATGGGGCGAGACCCCATGCGCTTTCGTCACGCTCAAGCCGGACGCGGCCGCCATCGCCGGTGATGCCATCATCGACTGGTGCCGCGACAACCTGGCGCACTATAAGGTGCCGCGGACCGTCGTCTTCGGGCCGCTGCCCAAGACCTCGACCGGCAAGATCCAGAAGTTCGTTCTGCGCGAGCGCGCGAAGAGCCTGCGGAGCGGAGCGTGAGCGACTTCTTCGGCTTGTCAGGCCGTGTGGCGGTGGTAACGGGCGCGTCGTCGGGCCTCGGCCGGCAGTTTGCACTCACCCTGGCGCGCGCCGGCGCCAAGGTCGGGCTGGCGGCACGCCGCGCTGAGCGCCTGAAGGAACTCGATGCCGAGATCGCCGCCTTCGACGGCCGGGCGTTGCCGGTCGTCATGGACGTCACCGATCCAGTCTCGGTCGCGGAAGGGTTTGCGGCGATCGAAACGGAGCTCGGGCCGATCGGGGTCCTGGTCAATAACGCGGGCATCGCGGCGACCAAGCCATTCCTCGACCAGGACGAACGCGAATGGCGCGAGGTGCTGGCTACGAACCTCGATGGGGCCCGGCGCGTCGCCCACGGCGCCGCCACGCTGATGGCCAAGCACGGCCACGGTGGCTCCATCATCAACATCGCCTCGGTGCTCGGTCTGCGCCCGGCAAACCATCTTTCAGCTTACGCCGCGGCGAAGGCCGGCCTCGTCAGCCTGACCCAGACGATGGCGCTCGAGCTGGCGCGGCACCACATACGGGTCAACGCGCTCGCCCCGGGCTATATCGTCACCGATCTGAACCGCGAGTTCCTGACCGGCAAGGGCGGCGAGGCGATGCTCAAACGTGTCCCGCTGCGCCGCTTCGGCGAGGCCGCCGATCTCGACGGTGCGCTGCTGTTGCTCGCCTCGGAGGCGGGGCGGTATATGACCGGCAGTGTCATCGTGGTCGATGGCGGCCATACTCTCGGTTTCCTCTGAAAGGTACCTCCTCATGATCGTCGATCTGCGCACCTACACGTTGAAGCCCGGGACCATGGGCGCCTATCTCAAGCTCTATGGCGAGAACGGCTGGCCGATCCAGAACAGGTACCTGCCGAAATGCCTGGGCTACTACGTCCTCGATATCGGCGTGCAGAACCGGGTCGTGCATCTCTGGGAATACGAAGATGTCGCGCAGCGCGCCAAGGCACGGACGGCGATGGAATCCGACGCGGCCTGGAATGCCTATCGCGCCAGCTCGGCCCAGTTCATGGTCACCCAGGAAAACCGCGTGATGAAGGACGCACCGTTCTGGCCGATGAAGCCGGCGGCCGTGGCTCCGCCGATCGGCATCGTCGACAAGCGGACCTATTTCGTCGAGCCAGGCAAGACCGGCGAATGGGCCAAGCTCTATCAGGCCGAAGGGCTGGATGTGCAGGTGGGGCACCTCGGCCGTTGCATCGGGTTCTATGTCTCCGATATAGGCCCGCAGCACCAGTTGGTGCATCTGTGGGCCTACAAGGATCTCGCCGACCGCCAGGAGCGCCGCAACCGGATGCAGGCCGATCCGAAATGGAATGCCTACCTGGCCAAAGCTGCGAAGCTCTTCGTTCACATGGAGAACGAGATCATCCGCCCCGCACCGTTCTGGACACCTCCGGCTTGAGGCCGCGCCATGGATTTTGGTCTTCCGACGGCGGTCGAGAGGCTCCGCGGCCGCATCCGTGACTTCGTGGTGGAGGAGCTGTTGCCGGCCGAGCGCGATCCCTCGAACTGGGGCGAGGGCGAGAACATCCGCCTCGACCGGCTGGAGACACTGCGGCAGAAGGCGAAAGCAGCCGGGCTATGGGCGCCGCAGATGCCCAAGGAGCGGGGTGGGCTCGGTCTCAATCATGTCGGCATGGCGGCCTGCTACGAAGAGGCGGCCCGCTCGCTATTCGGTCCCGCCGCGCTTAACTGCGCGCCGCCCGACGACGGCAACATGCAGGTGCTCAACAAGGTCGGCACGGCAAAGCAGAAGACCCGCTGGCTGCAGCCCATCATCGACGGCAAGGTACGCTCCTCCTTCGCCATGACCGAGCCGATGCCGGGTGCCGGCTCCGACCCCTCGGCCATGCTCACCAAAGCGACCCGACGCGGCAAGAAATGGGTGATCAAGGGCCGCAAGTCGTTCATCACCGGGGCGGGAGAAGCGCAGCATTTCATACTTATTGCTCGCACCTCGAACGATGCACGCAAGGGCCTGACGGCCTTCCTGTTCGATGCCGATCAGCAGGGCTGGAGGATCGTCAGGCGTATCCCAATCATGGGGCCGGAAGAACATGGCGGACACTGCGAGTTGGAATTCAAGGGCCTCGAGATCACCGACGAGAACGTGTTGATGAAGGTCGGCGACGGGTTGAAGGTGACCCAGATCCGCCTGGGCCCGGCGCGACTGACGCACTGCATGCGCTGGCTGGGCATGGCCAAGCGCGCCCTAGAGGAATGCTTCGGCTACGTCAAGGAACGCGAGAGCTTCGGCATGAAGCTGGCCGACCATGAAGGCGTGCAGTGGCTGCTCGGTTCGGCTGCGATGGAGATCGAGGTCGGCCGCCTGCTGACCATGCGCGCTGCGTGGAAGCTCGATCAGGGCGATTTCGCGCGCAAGGAAATCTCTATGGCCAAGGTCGCGGTCGCCGACGTGCTGCACAAGTCGATCGATACGGCGATCCAGCTGCTCGGCGCGCGCGGCTATTCGCGCGACACGCCGCTCGAGTGGATGTACCGCTACGCGCGCCAGGCGCGGTTGGTCGACGGCGCCTCCGAGGTACACAAGATGGTGCTGGCGCGCGCCCTGCTTGCCGAAGGCACGGAGTTCTGGGGTTGGAACTGAGCGGCCCGGCCGCTGTCGCCTCGCTGAGCCGTTGGCTGATCGGCGGCCTCGGGGCGCGCTCGGTATCGATACGCCGCATAGACAGGCTCGGCGGCGGCGCGATCCAAGAGAACTACGCGCTCGACGCCGACGTCTCCGGTGGGACGCACGCGGGAGCCCAGAAACTGGTGCTGCGCACCGATGCGCCCTCGGGTGTCGCCGTCAGCCACAGCCGCGCCCAGGAATATGCGTTACTCCAGGCAGCGCAGGCGGCCGGCGTCACCGTGCCGCAGCCGTTGGCGCTGTGCAGCGACAAGGCGATCATCGGGCGGCCGTTCTATGTGATGAAGCGGGTTGCCGGGACCGCCGCCGGACATATCCTCGTGCGCGACGACCGCTGGAAGGGTGACCGTGTTGCTCTGGCCGACCAGCTTGGCCGCGAGCTGGCGAAAATCCACACCATTCGGCCGCCGCGCGGCGACCTAGATTTTCTGCCGTTGCCCAAACAGCCGCCTGCACGCGAAGCCATATCAGGCTATCGCGCTTGGCTCGACACCTATCGCACTCCGCGCCCCGCGCTCGAATGGGGACTGCGCTGGCTTGAGCGGCACGCGCCCGCGACGGCCGATCTGGTGCTCAGCCATCGCGATTTCCGCACCGGCAACTACATGGTCGACGCGCAGGGGCTCACCGGCATCCTCGATTGGGAGTTCGCCGGCTGGGGTGACTGGCACGAGGATATCGGCTGGTTCTGCTCGCGCTGCTGGCGTTTCGGGGCCAACACGCGCGAGGCCGGCGGCATAGGGTCGCGCAGCGATTTTATCGCCGGCTATGAAAAGCGGTCGGGTAGGCGGGTCGATGCCGAACAGGTTCGCTACTGGGAGACGATGGCTCATGCGCGCTGGGCCACGATAGCTATCCAGCAAGGCGAGCGGCATGTCTCAGGCTCCGAGCCCTCGCTCGATCTGGCGCTGACTGGCCGGCGGGTCGCCGAGCTCGAATATCAGCTTCTGCGGATGACGGGATCATGAGCGATCGCCCCGATGCGAAGGAGCTGCTGGAGATCGCCCGGGAGGCACTAGCCAACGAGCTACTGCCGTTCTTGCCGCCAGACAAGCGTCTCGCTGGGTTGATGGTGTCCAGTGCCCTGGCCATGGCGGCACGGGGACTCGCGGCAACCATGCCGCCCCTTCCTGATGTGGTGATCGCCGATATCCGAGACGGGAGGCACGACAGCGACAAAGTACTCTATGAGGCGCTGCTGGCCGAAGCGAAAGCGCGGGCGCTGATCAGCAATCCGAAGGATGTCGACGATTGATGTCGGCTACCAGCCGTTCACCCGGTCCCATTCGTCGACGATCTCAGTTCCGCCTTCGGTGACGTAGTAGCGGTCGTACATCGCCGCGGTCATGCAGACATGGTTGGGCAGCACGCGCAGACGGCTGCCGATGGGAAAACGCTCGAAAGGCAGCTTGTTGATGGCGTCGCGCCCGCGCTGGTGGCCGACCAGACCGTGCTCCTGGTGAACATCGACTACGGCCAGGCCGGGCAGAGGCACCTTGCCTCCGGGAAGACAGACCAGGCCATATCCCGTGCCCGGCGCGTTGCGGTTGGCACCGGTATCCTTGGACAGGGCCAAACCGCCGGCGTCGATCAGGAGGTGATTGCGCTCGCGGTGATGACCGGTGACCGAGGCAAGGACCGAGACGGCAATCTCGTTCACTTCGCAGGATTCGATGCCGAGCTGAAAGAGATCGAAAAAGACGAAATTGCCGGGGCGCATCTCGGTGACGCCGTCGAGCATCGCAGCGTGGATGGCCGTTGGGGTCGAGCCCACGCTGACGATCGGGCAGGGATGACCGGCTTCGCGCAGCCGTGCCGCCGCTTTGACCACGCCGGCGCGCTCGGCCTCGGCAATCTCTCTGATCTCCTCGATGCTGCCGGCGTTGTAGGAGTGGCCTGCGTGTGCCAGCACGCCTGCCAGTGCTGCGCCCGGTCCGCGCAGCGCTTCGGCAATCGGCAGGAGCTCGGCCGACTCAGCGGCGATCCCGGCACGGCCGAGACCTGTGTCGATCTTGATCAGCACATGGAACGTCACGCCCAGCGCTCGGCCGCGCTCGGCGACCGCCTTAGCTACCACCTCGTTGTCGGTAATCAGCTTGAGATCGGTACCTTTGGTCAGCAGGCCGGCGGCCGTGTCGAGCTTGGCCGGAACGATGGGCACCGCGTAGGTGATGTCATGGAACCCGTGGCGCGAGAAGTACGTCGCCTCGGCGAGCGTCGACACGGTGATCGGTCCGCGGCCGCCCGCGGCGAGTTCCGCCACCCGTGCCGATTTGGCCGTCTTGAGATGCGGACGCAGGACAACTCCGAGATCGCGCGCCCGGCCTTGCAGGCGGGCGATGTTTTTCTCGAGCCGCGTGCGATCGAGAACGAGTGACGGGGTAGGGAGGTCGTCGAGGCGCATGTACATCCTGCTTGGCGAACGGCTTACCATAGCATCCTCACGAGGAATTGAGGCCAGCGCGCCGCGCCCGGTTATGGCAGAGTTATGCCGCATGCTGCAGAACGCCGCCCGCCTCGTCGATCTGGCCCCCGAAGTCGTATCGTTTCGCGACGCCGTGCTCTATGGGCTGGCGCGCACACCTAAATCCATCCCGCCGATGTATTTTTACGACGCCAAGGGCTCGGCGCTCTTCGAGGCGATCTGCCGGCTGCCCGAGTACTACCCGACGCGCGCCGAGACGGCGATCCTACAGCGCCATGCCTCCGACATCGCAGGCCGCATCGGTCCTGCCGCGCATCTGATCGAATACGGCAGCGGCGGGCTGCAGAAAGTCCGTCCGCTCCTCGTTGCTCTGGAAGCACCGGTGGCTTATGCGCCGGTGGATATCTCCGCCGAGCATCTGGAAGCGGCAGCTCAACGCCTTGCAACAGAGTATCCGGCGCTCGAGGTCACCGCCATCGTTGCCGACTATTCCCGGCCCTTCTCGGTGCCCACGCCGCAGCGGCCGGCGCGCACCCGGGCGGCACTGTTCCTTGGCTCGACGATCGGCAATTTCGCGCCGGACGAGGCGCTGAGCTTCCTGCGCCAGGCGGCCCGGCGTCTTGCCGGCGGCGGCTGCCTGCTGCTGGGCGCCGACCTGCGCAAGGACCCCGCCAGGCTGCATGCCGCCTACAACGATGCGGCCGGCGTCACTGCCGAGTTCAATCTCAACCTGCTGACGCGGATCAACCGGGAGCTCGGCGGCAGCTTCGATCTCGCCGCCTTCGCGCACTACGCCTTCTACAATCCGGGGCTCGGCCGGATCGAGATGCACCTGATCAGCCGGCGGGCGCAGCGTGTCAGCGTGGCGGGGCGCAGCTTCTGCTTCAGCGAGGGCGAGAGCCTGCACACCGAGAATTCCTACAAGTTCACCGTCGAGGGTATGCAGGCCGTCGCCCGGCGGGCCGGCTTCGAGCCCGAGGATGTCTGGTTCGACGAGGAGCGTCTGTTCAGCCTGCATCTGCTGCGCGCGGCCTGACAGCCGGCTTGATGTCTTTACCTCAACATATTGAAACATAATGAGTTTGCCTTGCGTGCGGCGAGGGCGCCGCCGTGTTAAGAAATGTCAATGGGGAGCGAGCGGCCGACAAGCGGGGTGAGTGCCGGAGCGCTGGCGACGCAGCTGCGCGAGGTCCGGCGACGGACGCGCAGGCTGCTCGAAGATCTCTCGGCCGATGAGCTGACGGAGCGGCCGGGCGGCGGCAGGCCGATCCTCTGGCGCGCCGGCGAAGCGGGCTGGTTCCACGAATACTGGACCCTGCGGCATGTGCACGGCGACGCGCCGCTGCGCGAGGACGGCGATCGGCTGTGGAAACCGGGCGACCAGGTGTCGGCGCCGCTCCCCGACCTCGAGGCGATTCTCAGCTACCTCGAAGAGGTGCTCAAACGCCAGCTCGATCATCTGGAGCGCAGCAACCTCGGCGACGAGGCTCGCTATTTCTACGATCTGGCGCTGCGCCACGAGGACATGCAGGTTGAGGCGCTGACCTCCAGCCGGCAGATCCTCGGCAGTCAACCTCCGGATCTGGGCAACGTCGCGTCCGAAGGTGCCGGCCCCTATCCCGGGGACGCGGCAGTTCCCGGTGGTCGCTGGCGGCTCGGCGCCTCGCCTCGCGACGGCTTCGTGTACGACAACGAGAAATGGGCGCATACGGTTGAATTGGCGCCTTTTCATATCGCCCACGCACCCGTCACCAATCTCGAGTTTGCGGTCTTCGTGGCCGAGGGCGGCTACCGCCGGCGGGAGTTTTGGGACGAGGCCGGCTGGGCCTGGCGCGAAGCGACCGGGGCCGAGCGGCCGATCTACTGGGTCGAAGAGGATCAGCAATATGCCTGGCGACGTTACGACCAGATTGAGGCGCTGGCCGCCGATGCGCCGGTGACATCTGTCAACTTCCACGAGGCGGAGGCGTGGTGCCGCTGGGCCAAGCGTCGGCTGCCGAGCGAGGCGGAGTGGGAGGCGGCGGCCCTGGGTGAGCCGAGCAGCGACGGCCGCACGCTCGCCGACATCAGACGGCGCTGGCCCTGGGGCGAGGAGATGCCGGCACGCTTCCGTGCCAATCTCGATTTCGCTTACGATCGCGCGCTTGACGTCGGCGCCTGCCCGGCCGGCGACAGCGCCTTTGGCTGCCGCCAGATGTCGGACAATGCCTGGGAATGGACCTCGTCGGACTTCCTGCCCTTTGCGGGCTTTTCGCCGGATCCGGATGAAGACTATTCGCGGCCCTGGTTCGGCACGCGAAAGGTGCTGCGCGGTGGCTGCTTCGCCACCAGCCTGCGTGTCGGGCGGCCCGGGTATCGCAACTTCTTCACACCGGACCGGCGCGACGTGTTCGCCGGGTTCCGCACCTGTGCGCTATAAGAACAGCCCTCAATCCGGGGAGAGACCTGCACAATGACCGACAACCTCAGCGACGCCCAGCGCAACGGCCTGCTGGCCCTCGACACGCCGACGATCTGCAACGCGCTGGAGCTGACCAACCCGGAGCGGCGGGCCAGGGGTTTCACCGTCCGGCCTTTGGTGGCGCCGTTCCCCCAGATGAAGCCGGTTCTGGCCCATGCCCGCACGGCGACCATCCGCTCGAAGGAGCCGAGCCCGCTGCCCAAGGACAAGGCGAAGACCCAGCGCCTCGCCTATTTCGAGTACGTCGAGAAAGGTGGCCCGCGCCCCTCGATCATGATCATGCAGGACATTGACGGCGAGGATCGCGGTTACGGCGCCTTCTGGGGCGAGGTGCAGACCAATGTCCACAAGTCGCTCGGCTGCGTCGGCACCGTGACCGATGGCTGCGTGCGCGACATCGACATGATGGCCGAGGGATTCTTCGTGCTGGCGGGCTCGATCGCCCCGTCGCACGCCTGGGTGCACCTGGTCGATTTCGGCGGCACGGTGAACGTCGCGGGGATGCTGGTGAATTCCGGGGACCTGATGCACGCCGACCGTCACGGCGCGGTCGTCATCCCCGCCGGGATGGCCGACAAGGTGATCGCCGCGGCCGCGCTGATCGCGCGCCGCGAGGCGGTCATCCTCAACGCGGCCAAGCAGCCCGGCTTCACGGTCGAGACCCTGAAGCGGGCGATGGGCGAGGCCGACGACATTCATTGAACCCTGGACACTGACGCCTGCGGAACCGAGCGGAACAGGCGGCGCAGTTCCGCGCGTACAGCACGGCCGATCTTCAGGCTGGTGCAGTTGACGATGGCCAGCCGGAAGCCGCCGGGCGGCATGGCGTGATCGGCCGGCGGCTTGGCGGCGTCGAAGGTGATCTGGATCGACGAGACGCCGGGGCGGCGGCACAGCGTCTCCACGGCGGTCGGGTCGATACGCCAGCGCCGGCCGTGCTCGCCAAACAGTACGACGCTGTAGCCGGTGTGGCGGTCAGGGTCCGAGAATGTCCATTCGCCGCTCTGGTAGAGCTGCACCACGGCCGCGAGCCAGCCCCGGCCGTTGAGATCCAGCCATTGCTCGGCCATGCGCAAGTGAGCCTCGATGATACGACCGCCGATGGTCTCGATATTGACGACGCCGCTGAAGCCGGGAAGTGAGCGGCGCAGCCAACCGGCAAGCCGGCGCTCGAGCGTCGGCCGGCGCGCGGCATGGACGGTCCAGTAGTCGAAGGTACCGTGCGGGCCGGGTTTGCCGGTCGTATGCCGCCACCATTTCGCCCTGCCGCGGGCCAGCGCCACGTCGGTGCTGACATGGGCGCCGGTAAAGAGCGGCATCCACATATGGCCGGGCGTCAGAGAGGCGTGATAGCCACGGGCCGAGTGCACGACATGGCCGCCCGTCCCCATGCCGCGCAGGTTGTAGATCGGCTTGCAGAACACGGGGTAGGACGGCGGCTCGGTGCCGTGCGGGCCGGCAGGCAATCCCTGCGTCTCGCAGATTCGCAGTTTGTCGTAGATCCATCGGTGCCGTGGATAGAGGGTCCAGGCGGCTGCGTCATCGATCGGGATGATCAACCCTTCCGGAACGGCCTGGTGCGCGAAATACTGCCAGCGCCACGGATCGACGCCGCTGAACCCCATTGGGTCACGCTAGCAGCGGGCGCCCCCAGCGGGCAAGGTGGCGAGGTACTCAGAGGCGGAGACCCGGTATGGACAGTCTGACGGCGTTCGGTTTGCTCGCGGTGACAGCGATGCTGGTGTTTTACGCGCTGGAGGACCGCCATGCCCGATACGTGCTGGCCTTCGCCGGAGCCTGCGGACTGGCGTCGATCTACGGGTTTCTCCAAGGTGCCTGGCCGTTCGGCGTCGTCGAAGCGATCTGGGCCTTGGTGGCGTTGCGCCGCTGGCAGCTTCGTGCGGCTGTGCGATAATTAAGAAATCCGAACGGAGAATGCAATGTCATGACTGCCGCTGCTGTCCAGGCTACATCTGCGCATCCCTTGTCGCCGCCGGAGATCGTGGTGCGCGCCGTGCCCGACGACGAGCGGGTCTGGGTCCCCCAGGCTCCCAGTGTCTGGTTCCGGCCGCTGATGCTCAACACCGTTAACGGACAGTGGTGCAACCTGCTGCGCGTGAGGCGGGCCGGCGTACTCAGCCGTCATCGCCACCCGGCCCCGGTTCACGGCTATGTCCTGAAGGGCTCCTGGCGCTATCTGGAGCACAACTGGGTGGCCACCGAGGGCTCCTATGTCTTCGAGCCGCCGGGCGAAACGCATACGCTGGTCGTCGATCCCGACGTACCGGAGATGATTACTTTCTTCAATATCTCGGGCTGCATGTACTACGTCGACGAGCAGGGGCGGAACACCGGCTTCGAGGACGTTTTCAGCAAAATCGACATGTGCCGTGCGCACTATGTCGCCACGGGTCTGGGCGAACGTTTCGTCGATCAATTCATCCGCTGATGCAAAATCACCCTGACCGCGGTAGCGCGGTCGGGGTGATCTGCCACAACTGACATCCGGGCCGGAATGCGATTTCCGGACCCGGGCCCGAATCAACCCTTCGGAGCAACCGCCACGTGGCGCTCGGCTCCGAAGACGCGCCGCTTACAGCCCGCCCTTGAGCTGCTTCGAAGCCTTGAAGCGGACGGTCTTGCTCGCGGCGATCTTAATCGCCGCGCCCGTCTGCGGGTTGCGACCGGTACGCGCCGCGCGCTTCGACACCTTGAACGTGCCAAAACCGACAAGCGCCATGGAGCCTTCCTTCTTCAGCGTCTTGGCGATTGTTTCGAAAATGGCGTCGACGGCCTCCTTGGCGGAGTTGACTGTGCATTCCGTATGTTCACGGACTACGTCGACGAGAGTGGCCTTGCTCATGAATACCTCCGGGGTTGAGAGCGCTGGCGCCAGCGGACGGAATGCCGATTCGGGCCGCCGTGGCTTATTTTGTTTGAGCCGATTCGCCAGGCGATGCAATGCGAATGTCGAGTTTTGCTGCGCAAAATGACGATTCGCCATGCCGCGACTCGGGATTCGCCGCATCCGACGGCGAGTTCATCCGTGCGGCAAGGCCCCAGGGAGCCGCAGGCGCAGGCGCCCAATGCGCTCCGCCCGCACCCCGGCGGCTCCGGCCAGGGCAAGCAGCGACACTTCGTCCTCAAGCACGAAATCCAGGACACAACCCAAGAACGCCGGATCGCCCAGCCGAGCAGGCAAGTCCACGCCATCCACTCCTGTCACGCTCAGGAACCGACGGGTACGGGCAGGGTCATCGAGCAGATAGGCGAGTGCGTTCAGGGCGAGCGCCTGGGCCGCGTCTTCAGCCGTCTGGCGGCTCGCGACTTCGTCACCCATGCGGCCCGTCATCCCGAGAAGGCAGGAGATCCCGGAGGAACGCTTCGGCGTGGCTGCGATAGCCGAAGCGGGCCAGGCGCAATGGGCGTTCCGCTCCGCGCGCTACGCAGAGACAAAGCACGTCCCAACCCCCGGTATCGCCGTCCGTTTGGGAGGGTGAGATGGCGAAATCCATGGCAAAAGACAACGATCCCGGGCTAGCGCAGGAACGCCTCGGCAAGGGTCGACCACATCAGGATCGAGGTCATCACCGCCGCTAGGCCGGCGCCTTCGCCGACACGATTGAGAAAGCCGCCCATATCCGCCTCCATTTGTTAGATGGAGAGGATGTTCCTCTTTTGTTCTATTGTCAAGAGTCGACTAAAAATTAGAATTTACCTCTGTGTTGTCAATATATTAGTGACAACGCCGTTACTGTTTCGCGAACGATGCGGCATCGACTGCCCACGTCGTAGGAAGAACCTGCCGGCGCCTCCGTCCGGCGCCCTGCGAC
>Ga0194131_10002696_pt1 | contig 28911 bp, 21 predicted proteins | sample TA2KigO120mmetaG_FD_148631 | JGI IMG/M metagenome (GOLD analysis project Ga0194131, IMG submission 148631) | Freshwater microbial communities from Lake Tanganyika, Tanzania - TA2015053 Kigoma Offshore 120m | ecosystem: Environmental > Aquatic > Freshwater > Lake | place: Tanzania: Lake...
CGGCGCGGACGCGGCCAGCGCGAGATCGGAGGCCGGTCGCCGCCCGCCACGCGGCGCTGGCGAGGTCGGCGATCGCGCCGTATGCTCCAAGAATCGACGGCCCACCCCGATTGAAATTCCTATCCCGGTCCACCGATACGGGCTGCGCATTCCACTGCGTCCCTTCTTCGCGACGACCAGCGCGCTGCTCTACTGGATGGCGTTCGTGTTCTTGGGCAAGGGAATCCGCGAGCTACAAGAGGGCGGGGTCGTTTCGCTGACCGTGCTGCCGGAGTGGCCCAGCGTCGAGGCACTTGGCCTGTTCCCCAGTGTCGAGACGTTACTGGCGCAGGCGGTCTTGCTGGTGCTGCTCGTGGTCGCCCTGCTCAAGACGTTCTGGCCCAGGCGCTCGGTCGCGCTGCCCACCGTCGATCCGCGCCCGGCCGAGCCGGCCGGCACGGTGGTCCGCCGACTCACCGAGCTCGAGGAGAAAGTGGCGGCGATGGAGGAGGCGTTGAGCGAGGGAACGGAGCGCAAACGCCACTAAGGCCCCGCCGCTCGACGGCGACGACCCCGCGGGGCGGAGACGCTCGACAAGCTCTCGGCGTTTTGTCTTGACCTGCCTTGTTAGCGCCCGACGCTGTTCCCGGCGATTCACCCCCGTCGTGAGCCTCGATCGCCATCACGCGGGGACGAGGCTGTCGCAGCGGTCTAGACCACCTCGAAGTTGGACATCATCCCCATGTCCTCATGTTCGAGCCGGTGGCAATGGATGAGATAGAGTCCGCGGTAGGTGTCGAATCGGATCAGCACGTCCACCGTTTCCCCGTTCTGCAGCAGGACCGTGTCCTTCCAGCCGCTTTCCCACGGAAAAACGCGCCCACGCCCGCCGCTGCGGGAGACCACCTGGAAGTAGGCGCCGTGCACGTGGATCGGGTGGTTGGCGTTGTGGGTGGTGAATCGCCACAGCTCCATCTCGCCAAATGGCACCTGGAAATCGACGCGATTGATGTCGTACGGCTGGCCATTGATCAGCATCGCTCCATCGAAGGAGAAGCTCCGCGTGCGCACGGCCTGCGATGGCTGCCACACCGGGATCGTCGATAGGGTCGTCGGGACTGGCTGCGAGAGGGTTACCTGGCGAGTCACGACGAATTCCAACAAGTCGAACGTCGTCCCCGCTGAAGTGGACCGGAGCATGACACGAGTGCCCACGGGGTGCCCGACGAAGTCGACAACAACGTCCACTCGCTCGGCGGGCCCGATCGTAATCGACGCGACCGACGAGCGCGTGCGCAACAGGCCACCGTCGTTGCCGATCAGCAGGAACTTGCGTCCGTTGCTGAGCGCGAGGTTGAAGAGCCGGGAGTTGCTGCCGTTGAGGATGCGCAGGCGATAGCGCGCGGTGTCGACGTTGACGGTCGCGTCACGCACGCCGTTCACCAGCATCACCGGCCCGCCGTGCCCCGGAGTCCCCTCGACGTACAGGAGTTGCCCGTTCGCGTCGAGGAGCGCGTCTCGAATGACCAGCGGCAGTTCGTACGCGCCGCTTGGCAGGTTCAGCGATGCCTCCTGCGCGTCGTTGACAATGAAGAAACCGGACAGGCCCTGGTGGACCTGCCGGCCCGTGTGCATGTCCGGGTAAGCTCCCCTATCCCGCAGACCACGTGTGCTAGACTTTCGGGGGTGCCTTTCAGGAGGCATCACCGATGCGGAAGTCCCGATTCACCGAGAGTCAGATCGTTGCGATTTTGAAGGAAGGGGAGGCCGGGGTCGCGATCCCGGAGCTACTCCGGAAGCACGGCATCAGTCGCCCGACGTATTTCGTCTGGAAGTCGAAGTACGGCGGGGCCAGTGTGCGGGAGCTCACGCGGTTGAAGGAGCTCGAGCAGGAGAACGCGAAGCTGAAGCGGATGTATGCCGAACTCGCGCTCGAGAACGCGGCGATCAAAGATGTGCTCGCCCGAAAGTTGTGACGCCGTCCGCGAAGCGGCAGGCCATCGAGATCCTCACTGGCGAGCACGGGCTCGCGGTGCGTCACGCGTGTCGCGTGATCTCGATGGCGCGGGCGGCCTACTACCGCCCGCCGCCGGAGCGTGTGCTCCGCGACCAACCCGTGATCGATGCGTTGCACGCCGTGGTGGCGAAACGCAGCACCTGGGGGTTCTGGAAGTGCTTCGACGCGCTCCGTTTGGCGGGGCGTTCGTGGAACCACAAACGCGTGCATCGCGTGTACTGCGCGCTGCGGCTGAACTTGCCGCGGCGGGCGCGCCGCCGGGTGCCGCAGCGTGTGCAGCATCCGTTGGCCGCGCCGGCCCAGCTCAACCACACCTGGGCGCTCGACTTCATGACCGATACCCTCTACGACGGCCGCCGCTTCCGGACGCTGAACATCCTGGACGAGGGCAATCGGGAGGGGCTCACGATCGACGTCGCGATGTCACTCCCCAGCATGCGGGTCGTGGCGCGGCTCGACGAACTCGTCGCGGTGTACGGGAAGCCGCAGGCCTTGCGGATGGACAACGGCCCCGAACTCACCTCGATCGCGCTCACTCGGTGGTGTGCCCAGCACGGCGTGGCCCTGCGCTACATCCGGCCAGGCAAACCCCAGCAAAACGCGTACATCGAACGCTTCAACCGCACGTACCGGAACGAAGTCCTCGACGCCTACGTCTTCGACTCACTCGCGGAGGTGCGGACGCTCACCAGTGAATGGCTCGTGTGCTACAACACCGAGCGGCCCCACGACAGCCTCGGGCGGGTGCCGCCGCTGACGTTCATCCCGAGGTCCACTGCACCCCTGGAGTCTACGTTCGAATGGTCCGCTTGACGGGGGAGCTTACCACATCACTGAGATCGCCTACGAGTTCATGCAATGATCGAAAGCGAATCACATCAGCTGAACGATCGGGAACATAGGTAACACTTTAGTCCGGCAACATCGGTAACAGGTCAGGTCTCCGATCGGACGGGCTTTGCGCGCAGCGTGCACGCCTCGGCATGCGGAGCCGCCCTGTTGTTGACCTCTTCGGCCCCTGCGTCAAGCCTTCGTTGCTTCATCCAGTCTTGAAGACGAACAGGTTGGCTCCCGCTACGTATGAAGGATCACATACGATCGACTTGCCCCCGAACCCTGGCCCGACGACCGTCGCCTCATGGCTCCACGTCCGGCCGCCGTCGCTGGATCGGTAGGCCACGATCGCCTGCCTGCACACGTACAGCCGCGCCGCGCCCTCTGCCGTTCGTGCCAGCTCGGGCACGCCGCCAAAATCGAGCGTCGCCTCACGCGTGAACGTCAGGCCGTCCGACGAACGCGCGATGATCGTGCGCTGGCCGGCGGAGATGGCCATGAGCCAACTGCCATCGCCAAGCCGCAGGAGGGACGGATCGGTGAGCAACTCCGCCGGGTTGAACGCCAGCGCGACGCTCTTCACGGTGAACGCCATGCCATCGTTGGAGTCCGCGATGCACATCGCGCGCGGCGTCGTCGCTCCCGGCGGCCCGAAGCCGCCAAAGTAGGCCAGCCGCACGGTACCGTCGGCCATGAGCGTCGCGTCCGGATCGACGACCCCGGCCGGTTTTGCCACGCCGTTGATCGTGATCGCGCCCACGACGCGCGCGGTGTCGCCCTCGATCCGCGCCGCCCAGACCGCACCGTCCTGACCATTCACATAGTAAACGGTGACGCTGCCATCGGCGAATCGCACGCCGTCCGGAACCGATGCATGATCGAGCACCTGGTGCGCATTGGTGAGCGTCAGCCCGTTCGGGCTCTGCGCGATCACGGTCTGGTGAAAGAACGGGCCTCTCGGATCGGTGATGGGGCCGCCGAAGACCGGGTTCGTTGGAATGCACGCCGCCATGGAGACGGGCGCTGCGGTCGGAGCGACGTCACTGCCGCACGCGACAAGCGCGATGGCGATCACCGGAATGGCAACAGCTGCGTGAAGCCCTCTCGTGTCCATCGCATTCCTCAAGGGCCTTCGGGAAAAGACTTTCAATCGGGGTCTGTTGAGTCTATCGCCCGGTGGCCAGTCGCGCGAGCGCGGGGTGTGCGCGCCCCGCCGCAATCAACGGCGCCGGAACGCCCGGACGAACTCCTTCTCCTGGTCCACAGGTCAAGTCTCCTGCCACAGCATCGCAACCTCCGCGGTTACGTGCCATGTTAGCCGTGTTACCTATGTTCCCGATTGTTCGCGACGTCACGACTCGATGAACTCAATCTGTTGGAGGCGAATGTGAAGCTGATCGCGGCAGCCCTCGTCGTCCTCGTTGCAGCGTCGCAGACGTCGGCGACGGCGCAGTCCCGTGGCTCCGGACGCCCGAACATCATCTTCATCATGACCGACGACCACGCGGCCCACGCGATCGGCGCCTACGGGTCCCGCGTCAACCAAACGCCTCACCTCGATCGACTCGCGACGGAAGGGGCGTTGTTCTCGAGCGTGTTCGCCACGAACTCGATCTGCACGCCAAGCCGCGCCGCGATCCTTACGGGGCAGTATTCCCACATCAATGGCGTGACGATGTTCAACCGGTTCGATAGTTCGCGGATGACCGTCGCACGATTGCTGCAGCAAGGCGGGTACTACACCGGGATGATCGGGAAGTGGCATCTGGGCAGTGACCCGATGGGATTCGACCAGTGGGAGATCCTCCCCGGACAGGGCGTCTACAAGAATCCCGTCTTCTATACCGCTACCGGGGAGAAGACGTACACCGGCCGGTATGTGACGGACGTGATCACGGATCTCGCAGTCGACTTCCTCGACAGGCGCCCACGCGACAAGCCGTTCTTCCTGATGATGCATCACAAGGCGCCGCACCGACCCTGGGACCCCGATGACGTCCACGCGTCACATTTCGCCGGACGACGTATTCCGGAGCCGCCGACGTTCTGGGATTCCTATGCGACGCGGACCGACGCCCTGCACGAGAACGAGCAGCGTGTCGTTGCGGACCTGACGAATCGGGACCTCAAGCTCACGCCACCGGATGGCCTGAGCCCGGCCGAGTTGACACGCTGGTTCGCGATCACGCCCGATTCGGTGACGACAGTGATCGATGGGCGCACGGTGACGCTCACCGGAGAGGCACTTGGCCGCTGGAAGTACCAGCGGTACATGCAGGACTACCTCGCCACCGTGCAGTCGGTGGACGAGAGTGTCGGCCGTGTCCTCGACTACGTGGACAAGTCCGGCCTGTCGCGAAACACGATGGTCATCTACACAAGCGACCAGGGCTTCTTCCTTGGTGACCACGGCTTGTTCGACAAACGATTCATGTACGAGGAATCGATTCGGATGCCCTTCCTGGTGCGCTGGCCCGCTCGGATCAAGCCGGGCACGAAGAGCCAGGCGATGGCACTGAATATCGATTTCGCGCCGACGTTCCTCGCGGCCGCTGGTCTTCCCATTCCGGCGGATATGCAAGGCCGCAGCCTTCTGCCGATCCTACGAGGGACCACGCCGGCGAACTGGCGCACGGCGATGTACTACCGCTACTACCACGACCCCGGCAATCACAATACCAGGGCGCACTATGGTGTGCGGACGGCCACACACAAGCTGATCTACTTCTGGACCAAGGATCAGTGGGAGTTGTTCGACCTCGTTCGAGATCCTTTCGAACTTCACAACCTGTACGGTCAGCCCGGCCAGGCAGCCCTCACGGAGTCGCTGAAGACCGAACTGGCGCGACTCAAGCGCGAGGTCAACGACCTCGACCAGCTGGCAAATCAGCAGCTTCCAAATGGCGTTGACGGACCGGTCGCACGGCTTCGTGGGAAGTAGCGGGCTAACTGTATGCTGGAGCCGGAGGCAAGACCTGCTTCACTTTTGTAGACACTTTCGCCTGACCATGTGGAGGTGTCATGGCACGTGCGGAACCGCGGAAGCAGTTTCGCTAGCGGGCCGGCCGGGTGCCCGTTACCCCCGACACGACCACCCGTCAGGATTCACCACCATGATGCGCGCCTGCTCAAAGCTTGCCCTCGGCTGCGCCGCATTGCTCGTCAGCGCGTGCGGTGATTCGTCGCCTACCGGGTCACCCGCCGGATCGTCCGGCACGCCAACGATCGCATGTGCTCCCGCAAGCGGCGGCCCTGACCTCACCGGATATTCGGTCGCGCCGGTCACGTCCACGTACGCCACCGCCGGCGCCGCCGGTGGTTTCTTCTCCTCCGGACAGGCCGCCGACGTGATGCTCTCGGGCCTGGGTTTCGACAATTCCGGTGGCGCACTGCTCTTCAACCACCCACGGTCGCTCGCCTCCGACGGCACTCGGCTGGCACTCTCCGACGGCAACAACAACCGCGTGCTCATCTGGAACGTGGCGCCGACCGGCAACACGCCGCCTGATCTTGTGCTCGGGCAACCGGACTTCACGCGCAACGCGCCCGGCAACGCGTTATCGCAGATGCGCTGGCCGGGCCAGGTGGCGTTCACGCCGGACGGTAAGCTGCTCGTGGCCGACAGCTACAACGATCGCGTGCTGGTGTGGCTCACGGTGCCCACCACCAGCGGTACGCCGGCGGATCTCGCCATCGCCAACTCGTCGATGCGCTGGCCGTGGGGCGTGTGGAGCGACGGTACGCGCCTGGTGGTGTCGTCCACGGGGACCTCCAGGGTGCTCGTCTGGTCCGCGTTCCCCGCCTTGGGAACCGTCGCGCCGTCATTCCAAATCACGGGCAGCGGCATCGGAACGCCACGCACCGTCACGAGCAACGGCACAGCGCTCATCGTCGGCGACCACAACGCCAACGGCTCCAGCGTCGGCAACTGGTTCTGGACGACGTTTCCCACGTCGGCGGCGTCGGCGCCGCAGTTCTTCAGGTCGGACCCCACCGACGTCAACGCCGCTTGGATGCAGGGGACGTATCACGCCGACGGACGCCTGCTGCTGCTGGGCGGCCGTTCGCTCAATGTCTGGAATTCCACCCCAACGAGCGCCACCACGGCGCCCAACCTCATCGTCACGGGCCACCAGTACAGCGGCGGCGATGGCGGCGCCGTAGCCATTATCGGTGGACGAACCTACGCCTTGGAGTACAACGGCAACCGCATCGCCGTGTATTCGGACGTGCCGTCCACGGCGTCGCGCGCGCCGGATTTCACGATCGGCAGCCCGAACCTGACCACCAACACGCTGCTGACCAACTATTTCATCACCAACGCCATGCCCGCGGTGGCGGCCGGTCGCCTGTACGTGTCGTCCGACTTTGACCGGAAGCTGTCCGTCTGGAACACGCGGCCCGGCACGTCAGGCGCGCGGCCGAACTGGGTGTACTCGCTGCCGTTCTCGCCCTGGGACAACGCGGCGACGGACACGATGTTCGCGCTGGCGGGGCAGAAAACGGTGGCCATCTGGAAGGCGCCGCCGGCCAATGGTTCCCTGCCCGACATCGTGCTGCGCAGCACGGCCGGGAGCGTCGCCCTGCAGGAGGTGTTGGGTGTGGCGATCGACGCGAAGTACTTCTACCTCTCTGACTTCGGCGCCAACAAGGTGTACGCGTGGCGAGGCGTGCCCACGGGCGCCTGTGCGCCAGAGGTGACGCTGGACGTTCCGTCGCCGGGCCGGATCTCCAGTGACGGCACCTGGCTCGCGATCACGCCGCGCGGCAACCCGCCAGTCGTGCGCCTGTATCGTGTTGCAGACCTGGCCACCACTGCGGCGTTCGCGAGCGTGGGCGGGTCGGGGATGTTCAACTTGCCGGAGGACGCGCAGGTGAGTCGCGGCAGCCTGTTTGTCGCCAGTACGCCCAACAACGTGGTGCACGTCTGGCGCGACGCGGCGAACGCGGCGGCGGGACTCCCAGCCGAGATCATTCTGGGAGCGGCCAACGCGACGCCCGTGCCGCCACCGACCATTGGCGCGAGCACCTTCTTCTGGCCCGGGGGCATGGCCTGGGACGGCAGCTACCTGTGGATTGGTGAGTTCAAGTTCTCGAACCGTGTGCTGCGATTCACCGCCCGTTAGGCGCTGTGACGTTCCCCCCGTGCTTTCTCCAGTTCTAGGCTGAGAGCAGGACCGGGGGTGAGGTGGGTGGAGGGAAGGTTCGAGCGAACTCGCTCGGCGTCAAGGGATAGCAGGCGATGTGCGGCCGGTCGGTGTTGTACGCGCGGCGCCAGCGATCGAGGTGGAACTGGGCGTCCAGCAGCGACAGGAAGTAGTGCTGGTTCAAGCATTCATCACGCAGCCGCCCGTTGAAGCTCTCGATGTGGGCGTTCTGCACGGGTTTGCCGGGCTGGATGAAGTGGAGCTCGATGCCGCGCTCGGTTGCCCACGCATCGAAGGCGATGCTGCGGAACTCGCTGCCGTTGTCGAGCGAGAGGCGGGTCGGTTGTCCGCGCGTGGCGATCACGGTCTCGAGTGCCGCGATGACGGCAATCGCTGGCAACGAGCGCGCCGCAACCACCGCGAGCGCTTCGTGCACGCCCTGATCCACGACCGTGAGACAGCGGAAGCGTCGGCCATCGGCCAGCTGATCACTCACGAAGTCGATCCCCCAGACCGCGTTGGGACCCACCGCGAGTGGACGGGGCACCCGCGGCACCGCGAGCCGTTTGCGCTTGCGCCGCCGCACGGCGAGCCCCTCGAGGCGATACAGCCGCTCCACGCGCTTGTAGTTCACCACGAGTCCGTTGCGGCGGAGCCGCCAGCACAGCCGCGGCATCCCCCAGCGCGGGTGCGCGCCGGCGAGATCTCGGAGTGTGGCGCGCAGCGGCGCATCGCGCCCCGGGCGCACCGGCTGATAGCGGATGCCCGTGCGCTCAAAGCCCAGCGCCCGACACGCGGTGCGTTCACTCACGGGGTAGCGCCCCTGCACATCCCTGACCATCGCGCGGCGCTCATCGATGGTCAGGACTTTTTTCCCAGCACATCCTTCAAGATCTGGACGTTGAGGGCTTGGTCGGCCACGAGACGCTTGAGCTGGGCATTCTCCTGCTCGAGCGCGTGCAGCCGTTTGGCATCCGGCACCGTCATCTCGCCGAAGCGTTGGCGCCAGACATAGAGCGAGCCGGCCGCAAAGCCGTGCTTGCGGGCGAGATCCTCGGCCTTCGCGCCGGCGCGATGTTCCTGCAGGATCGCGATGATCTGTTCCGTCGTAAATCGTGTGCGCTTCATCTTCAGAGCTCCTGGTCGCCATAAAGGGCGACCGATCGGGGCCCTGCTTCAACTAGATTCTGGAGGGAAGCGCGGGGGGAACGTCAGCCCTGGCCACGAACTACCGGTATTTCTTGAGCTTTGGTGTGAGCTACACCTTCGGCTCGATCTTCAACACGGTGGTCAACCCGCGGTTCAACTCGCGCGGCGGCGGGGGTGGAGGGTTTGAAATCCGGTTCTAGCGCCAAAGGCGGCACCGGAAGCCCGGGAAGGGGCGGCTGTGGCCCAGCCGCCCCTTTGTGCGTCTATAGTTGAGCCAGCCGCGGTCTGAGACCGTCGGACGGCGACGCTGACGCGTAAATTCCGCCCTCCCCATGGCCGAACCCGTTACTTCCGTATTCAACGACGCATACATCGCGGAGACCTACGAGGTCTGGCTTCGCGATCCGTCGGCCGTTGAGGAGTCGTGGCGCCAGTTCTTCATGCTGGCGGGCCGGTGCGCCGCGCCTGCGGTGGCGCCGGTCCCGCAGCCATTCGTCGTTCCGGTCGCGCAGCCGTTGGCCTCGCCTGTGGCCCCCGTGGTGGCCATGCCCGTGGCCATGCCCGTGGCCATGCCCGTGGCCCCACCTGCGGCTCCGCCGGTACCCCCCACAGTCGCTGCCAGCCAGGATTTCGCGCGCCGCGTCGTCGGCATCAGCCGCTACCTCAACGCCATCCGTCGCTACGGGTATCTCGCCGTCCAGCTCGACCCGCTCGGGGCGCCGCCTACCGGCGCGGTCGAGCTGCACATTGACCAGTACGGCATCACCGAAGACGACCTCGACCTCGTCACCGGCGAAGCGCTCGGATTTCCGCACCTCAAGACCGGTCGCGATGTCGCCGAACGCCTCAAGCAGCGCTACACGCGCAACATCGCCGTCGAGTTCGTGCACTGCGGCACCGACGAAGAGCGCCAGTGGTTCCGCCAGCTCTTCACGGCCGAGCAGCTCACGCGGCCGCTGACGCCGGACGAGAAGCGCGAGGTCCTCACGCGGCTCTCGCAGGTCGAGGGGCTCGAGAAGTTCCTCGGCCGCGCATTCACCGGGTACAAGCGGTTCTCGATCGAGGGCACGGACTGCCTCGTGCCGATGCTCGACACGGCGCTGGAGGAATCGGCCGCCGCGGGCGCGCAGCGCGTGGTCATCTCGATGGCGCATCGCGGGCGCCTTAACGTGCTCACGCACGTCATGGGCAAGCCGTTCGAGCACCTGTTCGCCGAGTTCCATGGCCGGCACGATCACCTCGGCGGCTCGGCCACCGGCGACGTGAAGTACCACCTCGGATTCGACAACCAGTTCACGACCCAGCACGGCAAGCCGCTGCACATCTCACTGGTGCCCAACCCGAGTCACCTCGAAGTGGTGAACCCGGTGCTGCAGGGCGTGGCGCGCGCGAAGCAGCGCAACCCGAACGACCCCTACGAGCGCGACGAGTTCGCGGTGGTGCCGGTCTGCATCCACGGCGACGCTGCGTTCATCGGCGAGGGCATCGTCGCCGAGACGTTCAACCTTGCGCACCTCCGCGGCTACACCGTGGGCGGAACGCTGCACATCATCGTGAACAACCAGGTCGGCTTCACGACCGACCCGACCGACTCGCGGTCGACGCGGTTTGCGAGCGACCTCGCGAAGGGTTTCGAGATGCCGGTCATCCACGTGAATGCGGATGACCCCGAGGCCTGCGTGATCGCCATGCGCATCGCAGTCGCGTACCGTACGACGTTCGGTCGCGACTTCCTCGTGGACCTGGTCGGCTATCGCCGTTACGGCCACAACGAAGGCGACGAGCCGGCGTACACGCAGCCGCTGCAGTACGACGTCATTCGTGCGCATAAGACCGTGCGCGCGCTGTGGGGCGAACGCCTAGTGCGCGACGGCCTCGTGACGCCCGCCGATGTGGACGCCGCCGAGAAGGCCGTAGCGGTCGAGTTGCAGCGGGTGCACGATGCCAGCAAGGACGCCGCGTCCGACGAGCACTGGGAAGAACCCGAAGCGGAGCCCGCCCAGTCGCGCGTGACATCGGTGCGCCGGGACCTCCTGCTCACGCTGAACGAAGCGCTGCTTACATGGCCGGAATCGTTCACGCCACACCCGCGGCTCGCGAAGCAGCTCGAGCGCCGGCGCGACGTCATGGACGCGGTCGGCGGCATTGACTGGGGCCACGCGGAATCGCTCGCGTTCGCGAGCGTGCTTGCCGAGGGCGTGAGTGTGCGCCTGACCGGGCAGGACGCCGAGCGCGGGACGTTCTCGCATCGCCACTCGGTGCTGCACGACGTCAAGACCGGGCAGACGTGGACGCCGCTGCAGCACATCGCGGGCACGGCCAGCGCGTTCGAGGTCTATAACTCGCCGCTCTCCGAGACCGCGGTCATGGGCTTCGAGTACGGTTTCAGCGTGACCGCGCCGGATGCCCTCACGCTCTGGGAAGCGCAGTTTGGCGACTTCGTGAACGTGGCGCAGCCGATCATTGACCAGTTCCTCGTGGCGGACCGTGCGAAGTGGGGGTTGGACTCCGGTCTCGTCCTGCTGCTGCCGCACGGCTACGAAGGGCAGGGGCCGGAGCACTCGAGCGCGCGCCTCGAACGGTTCCTTCAGCTGGCGGCCGAAGCCAACATGCGGATCGCGTACCCGAGCACGCCCTGCCAGTACTTCCATATCCTGCGCCGGCAGGCGCTGATGAAGCCGCGCCGCCCGCTGGTGCTCATGCAGCCGAAGTCGCTGCTGCGCCTGCAGCAGGCGATGTGCAAGCTCACGGACTTGAGCGAAGGCGCGTTCCATCCCGTCCTGGACGACCCCGACGGCCCGAACAAGCGCGAGCGCGTGCATCGGCTCGTGCTCTGCAGCGGGAAGGTGTACTACGACCTCGTCGCGAAGGACGTCCCGCCGGAGATCGCAGTGGTGCGGATCGAGGAGCTCTTCCCGTGGCCGCACAGCGACCTGACCTGGTTGCTCGACGGCTACACCGGGCTGAGGGAGATCGTCTGGGTCCAGGAAGAGCCGAAGAACCAGGGCGCCTGGATGTGGCTGGCGCCGCGGCTGCGCGCGACCGCCGGCAATGCGGTGGCGATCCGCTACGTGGGCCGCCCCGAGCGCGCGAGTCCCGCCGAGGGGTACACGGCCGCGCACAACGAGGAGCAGGGTCGGATCGTGGCGGAGGCGCTGTCGCTCGCGCCGCGCTCGGCGACCCCGCGGAAGTCCGGGGTGCTGCACATCGTGTAGCGGGCAGGCGGCGCGCCGTATCTTTTCCCGATGCGCCTCCCAGTCCTTGGTTCGGCGGCCGGCCGAATTGCCTCTGCGGGGCTGTTCGCGTCTTTGGTCGGGTCGTCGGCGGCTGCCGCCCAGGACCGCGGCTCCGCGCAACTCGACCGCCTCGTCCGCGGGATGGCGACCACCGCCCGCGTCCTGATGATCGGCGCGCACCCGGACGACGAGGAAACGCAGACGATCGCGTGGCTCGCGCGCGGCCGGAGTGTGGAGACCGCCTACCTCTCGCTCACGCGGGGCGACGGCGGGCAGAACCTGATCGGCAACGAGCTCGGCGAAGCGCTCGGGGCGATCCGGACCGAGGAGCTCCTCGCGGCGCGCCGGATTGACGGCGGGCGCCAGTACTTCACCCGCGCCTACGACTTCGGATTCTCGAAGAATGCGGACGAGACGGCCAAGCACTGGCCCCGCGACTCGATCCTTGCCGACGCGGTGACGGTCGTCCGCGCGTTCCGCCCGCACATCATCTACTCCATCTGGAGCGGAACCCGCGCGGATGGCCACGGGCATCATGAGACCTCGGGGCTGGTCGCGCGGGAAGTATTCGCGGCGGCAGTGGATACGCTGCGTTTCCCGGTGCCGCGCTACGGCGAGCCGTGGGCGCCGCTCAAGCTGTACATGCGAGGTCCGGGTGTCGCGCTGCCCGTGCAGGAATACGACCAGGTTGCCGGGCGGACGTACGCCGAGATCGCCGCGGAGAGTCGCGCGCAGCACCGGTCGCAGGGCTTTGGCGATGCGCAGCTGAACCTGGAACTCCCGGTGGCGAGCGGGCGCGGTGGCGGCGGCCGTGGCACGGGCTTCGCCTCGCTGCGGCGCGTCATGAGCCGCGTCAGCGCCGATTCGGCCGCCGAGTCGTCGCTCTTCGCCGACATAGACACCACGTTCAACCGGCTCGTGATCGCCGCGCCGGCGCGCGTGCAGGACAACCTTGAGGGCGTCGCGATCAAGGCGGATTCCGTGCGGGAGCTGCTCAACCTGCGCGAGCCCTGGCGGTTGGCGCCGCTGCTGGCGCGGCTCGCGAGTGCGGTGCAGCAGGTGCGCTCTTTCGTTCCGCCGTGTGCGCTGCGGGTGCGAGCCGCGTTCTCGGCGTCGCGCGGCGTGGGCGCTGCACCGCGCTGCGGGCGCGAGGAACTGGATCTCGATGCGTCGCTCGAGACGCTCGAACGGCGGGCCACCCAGGCCTTGCTCGCGGCAACCCAGCTTCGCGTTGACGCGGTCGCCGCGCGCGAGCTCGTCGCGTTCGGCGACTCCGTGCCGGTGACCGTCACGATCGTGAATCGCGGCCGGCAGGCCATCGGCATTGCGGACCTGCGTGTCACCGGTTCGCGCGCACTGTTTGACCACACGGTACTGCGCCCGGACAGTTTCGTGGTCACGCGCCACGCCGTGATCGGGCTCCCCGACGCGCGGTCCTGGTGGATGGGCGGGCGTGAAGGCGCGCTGTTCGCGCCCAAGGTCTCGCCGCTTGACGGCATTGCGCGCGTCTCCGCGACATCCATGATGATGGTCCCCTCGGTGGCCGTCTCGGAGGAGCGTCGCCGGATCACCGACGTCCGGCTCACATTGGAGATCGCGGGGCAATCGGTCGTGGTGAGCGCAGGGCCCGTGGTGTTTCGCACGGCGGACCCGCTCTTGGGGGTGCAGGAGCGGCCGCTCGGTGGCGTCCCCGCGGTCACGCTGGGTTTTGACCGCGGGCTGGAGTGGTTCCCGGCCGGCAAGCCGGCCGACCGGTTCCTCCGGCTCACGATCAAGTCGCATACGGACCAGCCGCGGTCGTTTGCGCTCCGCTCGGTCGTGCCGCCCGGGATGTCGCTCGACTCACTGCCGGCGAACGTCACGCTCCGCCCGCGCGAGCAGCGCGAGATCCTGCTTCGCGTCCGTGGGACGCTCGCGGAAGGCCGCCATGAGTTCGGCGTCGTGGGCACCGGCCAGTTGACCGGAACGTACGCCGAGGGCTTCAGCACGATCAGCTTTCCGCACATCCAGCCGATACACCGGTACCGGTCGTCAGGCGTGTACTTCGCCGCCGTTGACATCAACGTGCCGACACGGATGAACGTGGCGTACATCCAGGGCGTCGGCGACGACAACGCGGTGTTCCTGCGCCAGCTTGGCGTCCCGATCACGATCGTCCAGCCGGCGGATGTCGCGCAGTGGGACCTCTCGCGCTTCACGTCGGTGGTGATCGGCACCCGGGCGTTTGAGACGAATAGCGGCCTCGACGCCTACGCGTCGCGGTTCGCGGAGTACGCGCAGAATGGCGGTACGCTGGTCCTGCAGTACGGCCAGACGTTTTCGCGGCTGCCCCAGTTGTTCCCCTTCCCGCTGCAGTGGTCGCAGCCGGCGCCGCGCGTCACGGTCGAGGATTCGCCCGTGACCGTTGCTGTGCCGCGATCGCGGCTCCTGACGACGCCCAACGTCGTTCGCGAGTCCGACTGGCAAGGATGGACCCAGGAACGGTCGCTGTATATGCCCAGTACGATAGACCAACGGTACGACGCCCCAATCGCTATCAACGATCCCGGGGAGGCCCCCAACACGGGCGGCATCCTGTCCGCGCCCTTCGGCAAGGGAACCTTCGTGTTCACGTCGCTCGCCCTCTTCCGCCAGCTTCCGGCGGCGGTCCCCGGGAGCGCCCGTCTGCTGATCAACATGATCGCCGCGCAACCCGGGCCGCTGGGGCGCGTCGTTCCCTAGCTTTCAGCAGTATCCGCCCTGATCCGTAGTTCCCGCCGTTTCCCTGCAAAATCAGTAGAACCCAGCCATGCAACGATCTTTCAGCAGGATACTCATCAGTGTCTTGAGCGCGGAGCTCGTGGTGTGGGCCCTGCTCGCGCTCCTCCAGCAGCGCTACAACCCCTGATCGAATATCCATGCATTGGATAAACTGGCTGGTCCTCGTCGCCTACCTCGGCTTCCTCGTCACCGACAGCATCCGCCGCGCGCGCGGGCTGACGACCATCGAGGGCTATTTCCTCGCCAACCGCGGGCTCCCGTGGTGGGCGGTCGGGCTCACCGTGATGGCGACGCAGCTGTCGGCGATCACGCTGATCGGCACTACCGGGCAGGGTGCGATGGACGGGATGCGGTTCCTCCAGTTCTACTTCGGCTTGCCGCTCGCGCTCGTGATCCTTGGTGTCACGATTGTGCCGTACCTGCACCGCGCCAACGTGTTCACGGCGTACGAGTTCCTCGAGCGCCGGTTCGGTCCCACCACGCGATCGCTGACGGCGTTCCTGTTCCTCTGCTCGCGCGGGCTGTCGTGCGGCACGATCATCGCCGCGCCGGCCGTTGTCCTTTCCGCGATCTTCGGCTGGCCGATGCTCACGTCGGTGGCGATCATCGGCTTGCCGACGGTGTTGTATGTGGTGATCGGCGGCGTGCAGGCGGTGACCTGGGCCGACGTGAAGCAGATGTTCGTGGTGGTGGCAGCGCTGGTCGCGGTCGTCATCGTCCTGATCGTGAAGATCCCCGTGTCGCCGGATGCGGCACTGACGATCGCCGGGGCGGCGGGCCGGCTCCGTGTGTTCGACTTTTCATTCTCGCCGACCGAGACGTACACGTTCTGGAGCGGCATCATCGGTGGCACGTTCCTGATGCTCTCGTATTTCGGGACGGACCAGAGCCAGGTGCAGCGCTACCTGACGGCCAAGACAGTCGAGGAAGCGCGCAGTTCACACTTGATGAGCGCGTATTGGAAGATCCCGCTCCAGGCGCTGATCCTGCTCGTGGGTGTCCTCGTGTTCGTGTACTACATGTTCACCGCGCCGCCGTTGTACTGGAACCCCAGCCACGGACGCGCAGTGCAGGCGGCGGACCCGGCGGCGTACCTGCAACTCGAGCGCGAGGCGAACGCCGCGTGGATGACCCGCACGACGCTCGCCGGCGAGATCGGGCGCGCGCCGCGGGCCGCCGTGCCCGAGCTCAAGGCGCAGTTCCGCACGGCCGATTCCGCGTACAACGCGGTGCGCCGCGCGGCACTCGCGCGCGCCGGCGAGGTCACGGGGCAGTCAACGCGCGACGTGAACTACATCATCCCGCACTTCGTGTTGACCGGGCTGCCGCTCGGCCTGGCGGGGCTGTTCATCGCCGCGGTGATCGCCGCCGCGATGAGCGCGGTCGCCGGCGAACTCTCGGCGCTCTCGACGTGCAGCGTGATTGACTTCTATAGAAGGTGGTTCAAGCCGGAGGCGACGGATGCGCACTACCTGAAGGTCGGGCGCACGGCGACGGCCCTCTGGGGACTCATCGCCTGTGGCGTCGCGGTGTACGCCGCCTCGCTCGGCTCGCTGATCGAGGTGGTCAACAAGTTCGGCTCATTCTTCTATGGCTCGATCCTCGGCGTGTTCATCCTCGCGATGATCCCGCGCGCGCGGACGGCCGGCGCCCTGGTCGGCATGCTCGTGTCGCTCGCACTCGTGGGCTACACAAGCTGGACCCGGCCGGACATCAGCTTCCTCTGGTACAACGCGATCGCCGCCGTCGCGACGGTCGTCCTCGGCCTCGTGGTCAGCCAGTTCACCGCGGGTTTTCGGGAATCGTACACCCCGCCACGCCCCCAGTAGCCCTCCAGCCGCCCCATGGAACTCCTCACACAACCCGAAGCCTGGCTCGCCTTCCTCACGCTGACAGTGCTCGAGCTGGTGCTCGGCATTGACAACGTGATCTTCATCGCGATTCTCGTGGACAAGCTGCCCATGGAGTTGCGGGAGCGTGCCCGCAAGATCGGCCTTGGCGTGGCGATGCTGGCACGGGTGGGCCTGCTGTTCGGGATCACCTGGATCGTTGGCGCGACAGCGCCGCTGTTCAACATCATGGGGAACGACATTTCCGCGCGCGACCTGATCCTGATCGCCGGCGGCCTGTTCCTGCTGTACAAGAGCACGAAGGAAGTGGATCAGCTGCTCGAGGGTGAGGAAGGGCATAGCTCGAGCGCGGTGAAGGCCACGTTCGCCGCGGTGCTGACGCAGATCGTCATCATTGACATCGTGTTCTCGTTCGACTCGATCATCACGGCGGTCGGCATGGCGAAGGACATCGCCGTCATGATTGCGGCCGTGATCACCTCCGTGGCGCTCATGATGGTGTTCGCGGGCAGCATCAGCCGCTTCGTCTCGGCCCACCCGACCGTCAAGATGCTGGCGCTGTCATTCCTGTTCGTGATCGGCGTGCTGTTGATCGCCGACGGCTTCGACCATCACGTTCCGAAGGGGTACATCTATTTCGCGATGGCGTTCTCGGTCACGGTCGAGATGCTGAACATCCGCGTGCGGCGAGCGAAGGGGAAGAAGACAAGGCCGGTGGACCTGCACGAGCCCTACGCCAAGGGTTAGCGGCCGACTTCGGCCGCGCGTTCCGCGCTTCGGCCGCTCGACACGTCGCTCCGGCGAGCCAATGGCGACGATGAAGCCGTCGCCAAGGGGCTCGCCTATGCGACGTGCCATCGCGGCCTCGCGATCGGGGTAAGCGGGCGCGAAGGCGCTCCGCAGGGGCGAACCCCTTGGCCGCAGCAGTACCGCGGCTATTGGTTCGCCGGCGCGGAGCGGCGAGCAACCGCATGGCGCAGACCGCCCGCATGGCGTTGAGCGCCCGGGTCGAGTGCGCCGTAATAGAAGTGCCTTTCAGGACCGATTCCGGTCAGCGAGATTCCGACATGCAGCGTCGCATCCTTTTCCTGCTGGCGATCGCCCTGATCAGGGGTGCTGCGGACCTCGGCGCGCAGAACGCGGCGGCCGACGCCACCGCTCGCGCGATCAACCCGGAGACCGCGCCGCGGCCGTCCACGCCGGCCCGGAAGGCGACGCGAGTGATCAAGATTGACGGTCGGCTCGATGACGCCGACTGGGCGTCTGCGCCCGTGCTGACCAACTTCGTGCAGCAGCTCCCGCGCACCGGCTTCCCGGCGACGTTTCGGACGACCGTGCGGATCCTGTACGACGCTGACCACATCTATGTCGGCGCGGTCAACCACGACCCGGACCCCTCGAAGGCGATCACGGTCGGGCTCGAACGGGACTTCAACTCGGGCAACAGCGACATCTTCGGGCTCGTGCTCGACACGTTCCACGATCGCCGCAACTCGTTCCTGTTCCTGATCAACCCCAAGGGCGCCGTGCGCGACGAGCAGACCTACAACGACTCGCGCACCATCGTGGACGCCTGGGAAGGCGTGATCAACGTACGCACGAGCACGAATGACTCGTCCTGGATCGCGGAGATCGAGATCCCGACGCGTACGCTGCGCTTCGACGCTTCGAAGGGCACGCAGGATTGGGGGCTCAACCTCATCCGACGCGTGCGCCGCGTGAACGAGACGTCGTACTGGGCGCCGCTCGAGCGGCAGTACCGCGTGCACCGGATGTCCAAGGCGGGCACGCTCACGGGGCTCGAAGGGCTGACGCAGGGACGGAATATCCAGCTCAAGCCGTACGGCATGACCAGCAACTCACGCGGGGCACAGGTGCCGAGTACCGCGGTCGGCTCGCAGGCGGACGGCGGGTTCGACGTGAAATACGGCGTCACGCCCTCGCTCACGCTGGACGCCACGTACAACACCGACTTCTCGCAGGTCGAGGTGGACCAGGAGCAGGTCAACCTCACCCGCTTCTCGCTGTTCTTCCCCGAACGGCGCGAATTCTTCATCGAGAATGCCGGGGCGGTGCAGTTCGGCGACGTACAGGAGCGCAACCTCCGCACCGGGGCGACGCTGCGCGACTTCACGCTGTTCAACTCGCGGCGGATCGGCCTCACCAGCGACGGTCGCCCGCTGCCGATTGTCGCGGGCGGGCGGCTCTCCGGACGCATCGGCGGCACGGAGGTCGGCGCGGTCAACATGCAGACAGGCGCCGCGCTCGGCCAGCCGGCCGAGAACTTCAGCGTCGCGCGCCTGCGCCGGAACATCTTCGGGTCGTCCGACGTGGGCGTGATGGTGCTCAACCGGCAGGGCACGGATACCTCGAAGTTCAACACCAGCTTCGGATTCGATGCCAACATCCGCCCGCTGCCGAACACCGTCATCAACTCGTACTACGCGCGCTCGGAGGCCAACGGGTCGTCGTCCGACGGCGACGCCGCGCGGGTCTCGATCGGCTATCGGGATACGTACTGGAACTCATCCGCGATGTGGAAGCAGGTCGGAGACGACTTCAATCCCGGGCTCGGCTTCGTGCGGCGCACGGGAATGCGCCAGGCGTACGGCACGGTGGGCATTCACCCGCGCCCGCGAGTCCGCGGCCTGCAGGAAGTGAATCCGTACGTCGAGGTGGACTACATCACGGACACGCGATCACGGTTGCAGTCACGCACGCTCTCGTTCGGCACCGAGGTCTTCTTCCAGCCCGACGGCAAGCTCTCGCTCGATTTCAACGACCAGTTCGACCGGGTGGATGCGAGGTTCACGGTCCTCCCCGGCGCCGCGATCGATCCGGGCGCCTACAGTTTTCGTGAGGCGACCGTGCGGTACACGGCGGGACAGGCGCGCAAGGTGTTCGGAAATGCATCTGTCTCCGGCGGCGGGTACTACGGCGGCGACCGCCGCACGTACAGCGGCGGGCTGACCTGGCGTCCGCGCTACGACTTCTCGCTCGAGACCTCGTACCAGCGCAACAACATCACGCTGAAGGGCGACGACTTCCATGCGGATGTCGCCGCCCTGCGCGCGCGCTACGCATGGTCCACCCGGCTCTTCGGGAGCGCCTACGTGCAGTACAACACCCAGAACAAGTCCTATGTGACCAATGCGCGCATCAACTTCCGATGGGCGCCGCTGTCCGACGTGTTCGTCGTGTTCACCGACCGTCGTAACTCGGACACGCGCGCGCTCAATGAGCGCAGCGTCGTGCTCAAGGTCACGCGCATGGTCGCATTCTAGGAGAGAATCGCTTGCCATCGGTATGGGACAGCATCGAACGTACCAAGCTGGTTGAGCGCGCCCTCACGCTGACCGCGGCGACGCCCGCGCAGTGGGGACGTTTCGACGCGACCCGCATGCTCTCGCATGTGAACGACGGCATCCGCATGGCGCTCGGCGATCTCGCCGTCGCGCGCAGGCCGGGCCCGCTGCGCCTGCCACCGCTCAAGCAGCTGATCATCTGGGTGCTGCCGTTCCCCAAGGGCGCGCCCACCGCGCCGGAACTGCTCGCGCGCGGCTCCACGGCGGAGTTCCAGGCCGAGCTCAGTGCATTTCGGACGCTGGTGTCGTCACTGGAAGCGCGGCAGTCGCAGCCCACGTGGCCGGAGCACCCGGCGTTCGGCACGATGTCACGCGACGCCTGGGGGCACCTGATCCACAAGCATGTGGATCACCACTTCAAGCAGTTCGGCGTATAGCGCCCCGGTGTAGTCGCTACCGGATCCGCTCGTAGGTCGCGAACGTGACCGCGCTCGTCGTGCCATTCCCGTCGTCGCGCATGTAAATCACCCCGATCGTGTTGCCGTCGGGCGAGAGCACGTTGGTCAGGACCTGCGTCACCTTGCCGTCGCGCTTGTTCACGATCTCGTTCACGCGGTTGTTGATGCGGCGCACGGCGGTGTGCGTGGTGCCCGAGTTGCCCGACACGGGCATGTCCTTGCCGTCGAACTCGGTCGTGTACCACCACGACGTGGTGTCACCGCGGGCGTTCACGCTGGTGACCGTGACCTTCATGCCGTTGGCGCCCGACGGTTCGTACGTCATGATGTTGCTCTGCGGGGCCGGCGCATCGGACTTGAGCTTCCACCGGCCGAATCGCGCGTTGGGCTCCTGCGACTCGCTCGTGGCGACGAAGCCGGCGGTCGCGACGGCCACGGCGGCCGTGCGCCAGGCGAATGTGGCCGCAGAGACGAGGTGAAAGGACCGTTGGCTGTGGCGACGGGACGTTTGCATCGGTAAGCTCTCCAGTGTTCACACCTAAAGGAAACGGACTGCCATGCGTGTACGCCGCGTTGAATCTCGTACCCATCAAGTTGCGACGGTCGTCGTGTGCGCCGCCACTCTCATCGCCCTGTCAACGGGGCCGCAGGCGCTTGCCCAGGGTCCCGTGCGCACCGCCGACCCGATCAAGCGCGGCCTGCAGCTCTCCGAGTTTCCGCGCACCGTGAAGCTCGCCGAGAACGTGTACGGCTACGAGGAGATCCGGCAGCCGGGGTTCACCACCGTATCGCTGATCGTCGTCGGGCGGAACGGCGTGCTGGTCGCGGACGGGCAGGGGAACGCGGCCGCCACGCAAACCATGCTCGATCGTATCAAGGCGATCACGCCCCTGCCGGTAAAATGGTATGTGGTCGGGTCGGATCACGGCGATCACACCGCGGGCAACAGCGTGCTCCCCAAGGACATCACGTACATCGTGCATCGCGCGTCGCGAGAACAGCTCGTGCGCGACTCGGCGGCGGCTGCTACGGCGAATGCCCGCGCCGCGGCGGACGCCGCCGGCCGTGGGGCTGCCCCTCCGACTCCGCGGGTCGTGGTTGTCCCCCCGGTCGCCATGACGGCTGACGAGCAAAGCATTGACGTGGGCGGCACGACGGTCAGTGTGCGCTTCCTCGGCCGCGCGCACACGGGAGGCGACCTCAGCGTCTACCTGCCGCGCGAGAAGATCCTCTTCATGAGCGAGGCGTACCTCAATCGCGTCTTCCCGGCGATGCGCTCGGCGTTCCCGACGGAGTGGGTCGCGACGGTGGATCGCGCCCTGGCGCTCGACGTGCAGCGCTACGTGCCGGGCCACGGGTTCATCGAGGACCCGGCGGCGTCGCGCGAGGAGCTGGTGAAGTTCCGCGGTGCGCTGGTCGCGGTGATCGCGGAGGTGAAGCGGCTCAAGGCGCTCGGCCTTTCGGCGGACGACGCCATCAAGCAAGCCAACTGGGGCGAGTACAAGGACTGGTTCATCGCCGACCAGCAGGCGCCGGTAGCCGTGCGCAAAGTGTACGACGAGTTGGACAACAAGCTGCCGCCGCGGCCGTAGTGCGCGTTTACGCCGACTGCGGGAGGGCCGTTCCTGTCCCGCGGGCCGCGCCAAGTCCGCATTACGTTTCCTGCATGACCAACGCCACTCGCACCCTTATCCTCGCCGCTGCGCTGATCGTCGCTCCAGCGGCCGCTCTCGCGCAATCCGCCGCCGGGGATATCTCCGGCAAGTGGAGCTTCAGTGTCCAGAGCGAGGTCGGCACCGGCACGCCGACGGTCACGTTCGTACAGAAGGGCGACTCGATCTCGGGCCGCTATTCGTCCCAGGCGCTCGGTGAACGCGATTTCACCGGCACGGTGAAGGACGGCAAGATCACCTTCGCGTTCACCGCCGAGCTCCAGGGTCAGCAGTTCACGATGACCTTCAGCGGCACGGTGGAGTCGAAGGACGCCATGAAGGGGACGATTGATTTCTCCGGTATGGCGACCGGGACGTTTACGGGGAAGCGCGCCGCACCGTAGGCAGAAAGGCGCCTACGGCCTCACCAGGTACCACGCCGTCTGGTGAGGCCGGAAATACACCCAGCCGTTCTCCGTCAGGTACGCATCGTCCTCGGCCATCACGGTCACCTTCTGGCCGCCCCACTCGGGCACCGCGGTTGACGTGCTCAGCTCGATCGAGATGTAGGAGCCATTCCTGAGCCGCTTCGCCGTCGCGGCGGCGTTGCGCTGCGCAGACCGAAAATCGATTGCCGCGCCGAGTCCGTGGCCGTGGTTGCCGATCGGATGCGAGTAGATGCGCGCCTCGATCCCGCGCCGCTGCATTTCCGCCATCGTCGAGTCGTACACCTCGGCCGACGTGCGCCCGGGCCGCGAGTGCCGCTTCATCAGCGCTTCCTGCAGCGCGTTCGTGTTTCGCAGCGCGGCCTTGAGCCCTTCAGGGACATCGGTTTCACCCGGCTTGAGCACGTAGGCCATCTTCTGCCAGTCGGTGTCGAAGCCCATCGCGGTGATCCCGAAGTCCACGTGCACGACATCACCGTGGCGGATCACCGTGCTCTCGGGCGCGACACCGAGGAATCCGCGTGAGCTGTCGTTCGCCGCGGCCTGTCGCTGCACGCGCAGGTCGGGCTGGAACCACGTGCGGACGCCGGCCTTCCACATCGCGTCGTAGAAGTACCGCCGCACGTCGCCGACAGTCGTGCGCCCTGGCTTGATCACCTCGTTCGAGAGGCCGCGTCTCGTGATGTCGTCCGTGAGCGCAACCAGCGCCGTGTAGTACGGCCGCTCTTCCGGCAGTCGCGTGTCCACATACTCCTCGATCAGGTCGGCCGCACTGGCGAAGCGAGACTCGGCTTCCGCGCCCATCGCCTGCGCGAGGAACTCGTAGCTCCCCTTGGTGAGCGACCGCGTCACGCCACGCGTGCCGCCGATCGACAGGCCGATCTTCGCCGGCTTGTGCTCCTGATACAACGCCGCCAGCGTCTGCGCCGCCGGCCGCGGCTCGTTCGTGCTCTCGAAGAACCGCTTGAGGTTGTCCTCGGAGTACCCGGTCAGCGCCACGGTGCGCAGGCGATTGCCCGCATCAATGAACACGAACACGTCGCGGTTGCCCGTGTACGGCCGCGGCGGCGCGACCAGCTGTGAAAGCGGGTCGTCGTGGAACTCCTCGTTCACCACGATCCACATGCCGATCCCATGCCGCCGCATCATCGGCAACATCATCTCGTGCCGCTTCACCAGCCATTCCTCGCGCACGCGGATCTGTTCGGACCACGTGGGCACGTTGCCGGGGATCGCGTCCAGCAGCATCGCCGCGGCGCGGCGCAGCGCGCGCCCTCCGGCGGCCGCGCCCTTGTAGTGGCCGAGCCGCACGATCGCGAGGTCGTGGGTCGGGTAGATGAGTACGTTCTGCCCGCCCACGCCCGCCATGTAGTACATGTTGGTCGGGCCGGGGAATGCGTCGTCGCCGTTCAGCCAGAAGAACCCGCCGTATGTCGGGCGTTTGTCCGCCGCCCAGGCCGGCGCGAGCGAGCTGACGAACTTCACATAGCCTTCGGGCAGGATGCGTTCGCCATTCCACACGCCGTCCTGCAAGTACAGGTTGGCGACACGCGCCCAGTCACGTGCGCTGCCGAGCTCGTATCCCTGCGTGAGGAAGTTGCCGTACGGGTCCGTCTCCAGCACCATGCTGCGCACGCCGATCTTGTCAAACAGCGCCCGCGTCGGGTACGCGTGGTAGTTCTCCTTGCGCTTCTCGACGGCGAGCCGGATCAGGTAGTTCGCGAGCACGGGGTCCGTGTTGCGGTAGCGCCCCACGGTGTTGGGCAACCACTGCTGCGGCCGCGTCGCGGCGTACTGGAATGCGTTCGCCGTGCTCGTGTAGGAGTAGAGGTGGTCCGGGTACGGCCCGCTCGGGCTGTAGTCGGGGTCCTGGGGCGCGATGATGCGGAGCCCGCTCGCCATGTTCAGGATGTTGCGGACGCGGATCTTCGCGCGGGGGTCGTTCCCCGACTGCCACTCGGGGATCGGCGCCGGTTGGTCCAGCGTGTACGCGCCCTTCTGGATCAGCGTGCCCAGTACGGTGGCGGTCAGGGACTTGCCCATGGACCAGCTCTCGAGCGGCGTGTCCTTGGTGACGTTCGGACCGTAGCGCTCCGCGATGATCTGGCCCTTGTACGTCACCACGAAACCCGCGGTCATCCCAGAGTCAAAGGCGGCGGCCACGGCGGCCTCGACTTTTTCCTTGTCCACGTTGGCCGGCCACGGCGCCTTCGACGGCGCGTCGCCCATCGGCCACGGTTGCGTTGCGGCGGCCGGCAGCGCGCTGCGGACAACGCTCGGCGTGAAGTCCGGCCCGGACTTTCCCACGGGCAGTCCGACACACCCCTGGCTGCCAAGACGCTTCGCGGTGCGAACGGTGCCATCCGGCAGCGTCACCGACACCGACTGTTGCGCCCGGTTCACCACCGGCTTGCCCACCTTTGCGCGCATCTCGTACGGGCCCGTGAAGTACCCGATGTTCTCCGCCACGAAGTCGGGATCAAACCCGGAGATGAACACGCCCGAGCACATCACGGTCGCGAACCCGGCGGCTTCGTGAGAGAGGCGATCGCCCGGCACCGGCACATAGGGTGTGCCGAGGTCAAGCGACTTTCCGCGAGCGATGAGCGCTTCGCGGGCCGATGCCGCGTTGCCCGCCTGCGCGGACTGTGCGTCGGCGGAACGCAACGCCACGATGGCGGCACACGCAAACGCGGCGCGCTGGAGCCAAGGGCGGGCGACGACTCGTCGGGAGGGCATTGACGAACCTCTGGGAGTGGGGGAGCGCCCTGCAATCATGCGCACCGGCGCACGCGGCCACAACTACGCCTCAGGCGCCCGGTGGGTCCAGCCAGAAATCCACGTACATCCAGACGCTGCGCGCGTATTGGAACACGAGGCTCGCAGAGAGCAGGTACACGCCGAACCCGATCGCGAAACACCACTCCCAGTCGAGCGTCGGCCAGACCCTGCGGACCATCAGCGCAACCGCGGTCGAGAGCGCGACGGCCAGGAAGTACCCGATCGCCAGCGCGCCGAGGAAGTACCCCGGCTCGCGCTCGAACACGTAGCGACACACCGGGCACTGCGCGTGCATGCGTGGCGTGAGGCCCGGGAAGATCGGGCCGCGCTCACAGTTCGGGCATCGGCGTCGTGCGAGCCCCCACAGGCGCGATGGGATGCGCCGGAAGTTCCATGACGCAATCGGCCGCATTACGCCCGCGTTGCCGCCTGCGAAGCCGCCAGCTCCGAGAATCGCCCAAGCCGCGCGATCGTTTCCTCGATTTCCGCCCGTGTGGTCGCCGGGTGCATCGGGCAGAGCCGGAGCGCGGGCCGCCCGCGCAGCATCGTGGACATCACGAGCGCGTAGCCGTCCTCGCGCGTCAGGTCCACGGTGCGCGTGGTGATGGCATCGGTGCGCGCCGCATCACCACCAGCGAGGCGAAACGTGACGATGCCCATCTGCGCCGGTGTCACGATCTCCCAGCGGCTGTCCGCGCGCAGCACACGCTCGGCGTGCTCCGCCATCTCGAAGCCGACCTCGACCCCGCGCCGAAACTCGGGGAGCCCGAACGCGCGCAGCGAGAGCCAGAGCTTGAGGGCCTTGAACGACCGCGTGAGCTGGATGCCGTGCTCGAAGAAGTTCACATCCTGCTTCACATGGCGCACCACGTCCGTGAGGTAGTCGGCGTGGTCGTGGTCCTCCACGCGGAACGCCCGCCGCAGTACGCTCCCGTCCCGCACCAGCACGCAGCCGAGCTCGTAGGGCTGGAACAGCCACTTGTGCGGATCGAGCGTCACGGAGTCCGCGCGCTCGATGCCCGTGAGGAGCGCCTTGCCGCGCGTCGTGATCACAGCGGCCGCACCGTAGGCGCCATCCACGTGCAGCCAGAGATTCTCGCGCGCGCAGAAATCGGCGAGCTGGCCGAGCGGGTCCACCGCGCCCGTGTTCGTGGTGCCCGCGTTGGCGACCACGCAGAATGGCTTCAATCCCGCCGCTCGGTCCTTCCGGACGGCTGCCTCCAGCGCCGGGATCGAAAGGCGGAGATCCGCGTCGGTCGCAACGGTGCGGCGCTGGTCCGCGTGAAAGCCGACCACCCGCAGTCCCTTGCCCACCGACGAGTGCGTCTGGTCCGAGCAGTACACGATCGCGGCCCGATCGGCGCCGCCGAGCCGGATTTCGCGCGCCGCGGCAATCGCGGTCAGGTTCGCCATTGACCCGCCGCTCACGAAGATCCCGCCCGCCTCCTCCGGGTATCCGAGCAGTTCCTTCAGCCAATCGAGCGTGGTGATCTCGACCTGGCTCGCCGCGGACGACGCCATCCAGTGGCCGAGGAACAGGTTGTGCGCACTGGTGAGCATGTCCGCCGCCACGCTCACGAAGTTCGTCGGGCTCGGCACGAACGCGTAGAACCGCGGATGGTCCGTGCGGAGCGCATTCGAGAAGACATCGCGCTCGAGCTGGTCAAGGAGCGCGTTGATCGGCGTCGCCTGTTCCGGGAGTGGCGTGCGAAGGAGCGGTTCCGTCGTGGCGCGCGGGAGCGTGCGTGCGACCGGCGCGTCGCGGTTGTCGGCGAAGTGTCGGAGCGCGATGTCGAGCGTGCGCTCGCCGATCGCCCGCATGGCGTCGGCGGAGAGTTGGAGCGGGGCAGTGTGGGCGGGCATCCCGTCAAAGTTACCGCGCCGTCACCGCGCCTTGGCGGCATATTTCGGCGCCGATGCCAACGATCCTCGTCGCCAGTTACTTCGAACCCGAGCACATCGAGCGCATTCGCGCGCTCGACCCGCGCCTCGAGGTGCTGCACGCGCCCGACCTGATGTACACGCCACGCTATCCGGCGGACCACTGGCCCGGCCAGTTCACCCGTACACCGGAAGGCGAGGCGCGTTGGCGCGACATGCTCGCGCGCGCGGAGATCCTCTACGATTTCGACAAGTCGAACGCCGCGGACCTGCCGGCGCTCACCCCGAACCTGAAGTGGATCCAGGCCACCAGCGCCGGGATCGGGGAGTTCGTGAAGAAACACCAGTACGACACGCGCATGCCGGGCGTGACCTTCACGACCTGCGCCGGGGTGCACGCGCAGCCGCTGGCTGAATGGTGCGTGATGGTGATGCTGGCGTTCCACAAGAAGATGCTCGAGTCGCTGGCGGACCAGCGGATCAAGCGCTGGGAGCGCTTTGCGGCGCGCGACCTGCGTGACCAGACGCTGGTGATCGTCGGCATGGGCAACATCGGTACCGAGATCGCTCGCATGGGGCAGGCCTTCGGGATGCGCACCGTCGGGGTGAAGCGTTCGATCGCGGGCATTGCGCCGGCGGACCTGCACCTCGACGAACTCAACGCGCCGAACGACCTCCCGCGCGCGCTCACGCAAGCCGAGAACCTCGTGCTGATCGCACCGCGCACGAAGGACACCGAAAAGATGATCGGCGCCGAACAGCTTGCGCTGATGCCCAAGGGCGCGGTGTTCATCAACATCGGGCGCGGCGCGCTCGTGGATGAACCCGCGCTGATCGCGGCCCTCCGCTCGGGTCACCTGCGCGGCGCGGGGCTCGATGTGTTCGAGACCGAGCCGCTGCCGGCCAGCAGCCCGTTCTGGGAAATGGACAACGTGATCGTGTGCCCCCACTCGGCGAGTACGGCCGATCGCGAGAACGCGCGGATCACTGAGTTGTTCTGCGAGAACCTGCGGCGCTACCTCGACGGGCGCCCGCTGCTCAACGTGTACGACCGCGAACTCGGATTCTAGCGAGCGGCTAGGTCGCGACGCGGTTGATGTCGCGGCTCTCGAGGATCCGGGCGGGATTGCCGGCACGCGCCACCGAGATCATCGCACGGCTGAGGCGGCGTTTACGAATCGGCGCATAGCCGCATCCTGATCGGTGGATCCGCCGCCGAGAACGATCAAAGGGATCGGTATGGTCACGGTGTCGGCAGCCGAACCCACAATTCCGATCGAACCGGGTCGCAGGTCCGGCAACGGGGGCGTGGTTCGGTAAGCTCCCCCGTCAAGCGGACCATTCGAACGTAGACTCCAGGGGTGCAGTGGACCTCGGGATGAACGTCAGCGGCGGCACCCGCCCGAGGCTGTCGTG
>Ga0194131_10002697_pt1 | contig 28900 bp, 19 predicted proteins | sample TA2KigO120mmetaG_FD_148631 | JGI IMG/M metagenome (GOLD analysis project Ga0194131, IMG submission 148631) | Freshwater microbial communities from Lake Tanganyika, Tanzania - TA2015053 Kigoma Offshore 120m | ecosystem: Environmental > Aquatic > Freshwater > Lake | place: Tanzania: Lake...
GCGCTGCTCAGGCGTGGCGCACAGGGCGAGCAGCGGGTCGAGACGGTTGAACGCGGCGACGGCCGCAGGGCTGAGGGCTGTCTTTGGTGGACTGGATACCGACCGTGAATGGCGGCGGTCGTTCTTTTTCATTGGGCTCTCCTGTTTCGGAAAGCCCGGCTGCGGCGTTCTACACTCAGTAAAGCCGCTGTCAGCCGGGATACCTCCGGTTGTGGTGGTTAGGCTCGGTCGGGCGTTAGCGCGCTCGGCCGGGCCGTTTCTATTTCTTCGCCGGCTTCTTCTTCAGCACTCCTTTCTGCTCGAGCCATGCTGTCAACGCGCGTCGAACCTGCTCGGATAGCGGTATCCCGTCACGTTCCTTTACCGCCTGCAGACCGGCCATGATGTCCGGGTCGATGCGGAAAGCCGTCTGCTTCTTCGCGCTCGGCGTCATGTATCACACCGTATAACACCTTGAGGGGTTAGTCAACGCGCCATAGACTCCATCACGTAAGTGGAGGGACGCGATGACATTTCCGCCAGGCGTAGGCTTTGGTGTGGTGAAAGGTTCCGATCCAGAAGAGTTCGTTGCAGTCGAAGGACCGGACCACAACCAGACGCACCCACCCGGTTACATGGGTCGAACGAGTTATTTCACGGAGCAGGAACTTAGAGACACGTTGCGCCGCGGCGGGGCGAGTGACTCAGACATCGATGCCGTGATTGCAGGCGCTAGGCAACATCCCGTTTGATCGTCGAGTCGCTACATTGGTATAGGCGACCGTGAGTCGGGCTGACTCCTGCGGCTGGCACTGTCATACTGATTGTCATGTGCTCAGCCGGACGGAGCCCAACCACGCCCAACTCCACAACAGCGAAAGGTGCGGCGGACCTTGGCAATTTGCTAGATCGCGCCTATTCTCGTGCTCTGGAATTGGACTCAAAATCCGGTGGGCTTTACCGCCCGTGTGGGTTCGATTCCCACCTCCGGCACTCATGACGATCCTCGTCGTCGAAGACGACTCGAGCATCCTCTCGCTCGTCGAGCGCCTGCTGAGCTCCAAGGGCCATACCGTCCTTGCCGCCCACGATCCCGATGATGCGTCGGTCGTGATCGCGCAGCACGGCAAGCCGCCCGACGTGCTGCTGGCCGACATCATCCTTGGCGGCCAGACGGGCGTCGATTACGCCAGGGAGCTCAAGAAACAGCATCCGCGACTCAAGGTGGTCTTCATGACCGGCCTCGCGCACCGGGCGCCGGCGGCGCTGCGTACCGGCCTCGGTCCCGTCCTGCACAAGCCGTTCTCCGCGGAAGAGCTCTACCGCATCATCAATGAGCTGTAGGGGCGACGCACGCGTCGCCCGTCGACGATGGTGAGACGTTTCGTCGACAACTCGGGGCTGCTCGTCGCTGGCGCGGCGATCGCGCTCCTCTGGGCGAACCTCGACCCGGTCTCCTACGACACCGCGGCGCACGCCCTCCACTTCGTCGTCAACGACATCGCGATGGTCTTCTTCTTCGCCCTGGCGACGAAAGAGGTCGTCGAGGCGACCGCGCCCGGCGGCGCGCTCCATTCGCCGCGCCGCGCCGGCCTGCCGATGATCGCCGCGGTCGGCGGCATGGCCGGGCCGGCGGCGGTCTATCTGGCGCTCGTCGCCGTCCTGGAGATGCCGGCGCTCGCGCGCGGCTGGGCGATCCCCGTCGCGACCGACATCGCGTTCAGCTACCTGGTCGCGCGCATCGTGCTCGGGCCGAAACATCCGGGCATTCCGTTTCTGCTGCTGCTCGCGATTGCAGACGACGCGCTGGGACTGTTGATCCTCGCGGTCTTCTATCCAACCGGCGAGCTGCGGCTCGTGGAGTTCGCTCTCCTCGGCGTGCTTGCGCTCGCCGCGGCCTGGGGGCTCCGCCGTCGCGCGACGAAGAACTTCTGGCCGTACGTGCTCCTCGCGGGCACCATCTCCTGGCTCGCCCTCTATCGCGGCGGACTGCACCCCGCGCTCGCGCTCGTGCCGATTGTCCCGTTCATGCCGCACGCCTCGCGCGACCCCGGGCTCTTCGTCGAGGACCCCTCCGCGCACGACACGCTGAACCAGTTCGAGCACTGGTGGAAGCTGCCCGTGCAGATCGTGCTGTTCTTCTTCGGGCTGGCGAACGCGGGCGTACAGATCAGCGACGTCGGCCCCGGCACGTGGATCGTGCTCGCGGCCATCCTGCTCGGCAAGCCGATCGGCATCGTGCTGACGACGGCGGTGGGCGTGAGTGCGGGGTTTCACCTGCCGGCAGGCGTCAACTGGCGCGACTTGACGGTCGTCGGCATCATCGCCGGCATCGGCTTCACGGTCGCGCTGTTCTTCGCGACCGCGGCGTTCCCGCCCGGCGATCTCCTGGATCAGACCAAGATGGGGGCGCTGCTGAGTTTCTCGGCCGCAGGGCTCGCCTTCCTGGCGGCGGTTCTGCTCAACGTAAAGCGCACGTGAGCGAGGCGAGCGTGCCGCCCTCGCCGACCAGGTAGACGACGCCGCCGTTCCCCATCGCGACGCCCTCGCCCTGGGGCTCGCGCAGCGGGCGGAGATCGAACGGCCGTCCGCCGGCGGTCTTGCCCGCGAACAGCTCGCGCGCGGCGTAGAACACCACCCGGTCGTTCGTGCGGATCGCCACGTCCGCCCCGTCCGGCGACAGCGCCGCGCCGGTGACGGCCGCCAGCGGCAGACCGGCGACGCGCTCGAGCCGCGACGGCGTGCCTTCGCGCAGCGGTCCCTTCAGTCGATACAGAGCGGTCTCGCGCGCGGGGGCCTTGCTGATGATGAACAGCTCGTCGGGGCCGGCGACGACCAGCGCCTCGGCGTCACGCGGGCCGTCGGGATACACCGCGTCGATCGCTTCGGCGGGACGCGTCCTCGTCTCGCCGGGCGTCGGCTCCGGGACGCGGTAAATGGTGACGCGCTGGCGCACGCGGTTGTTGTCGCCGATGTCCGCGATGTAGAGGCACGAGCCCTGGGCGCACGGCCCGGCGGCCACGTCCTCCCAGTCCACGACGCGCGCTCCGGTCACAGCCACGCGCGCCTTGACCGCGCCTGAGCCGTCGAGGCCGATGAGCGCCGGACGGCCGGAGTCGTTGTGGGACCAGAGCAGGCCGGGTGTGAGGCGGCTGACCGCGACGCCGCTGCCTTCAGGCAGGTCGCGAATCGGCTTCGGAGACGCGGCCACGGTACACAGATCTTCACGCCTGGCGGCGCTGCCCGCCTGGTCGCTCACATCCAAAAAAACCGCACCGAGGATCATCAGGAAAACGGCCATCAATTCGTTCCTCATCGAATAAATTCACACGCGAGCCCCGCGCCAATCCACAAAAATGGATCGCGTTTGATGTCGCAGTTGTTGATTCCCTGCGAGACGTACGTTACGGTGCGCGCACCAGCCACAACTTGGGCACACAGACGGATTCTCAGAAAAGAAGGAGGAGTCCGATGGCAGGTCTGGTCCGCTCCATCGTCATCATGGGAATGGTCCTCGCCATGCCGCTCGCCGCCTGGGCGCAGGAGGCCGCAATCACCGGCACCATCACGGATTCGACCGGCGGCGTGCTGCCAGGCGTCACCGTGGTCGCCGTGCACCAGGCGACCGGAAACCGGTTCGAGGCGGTCACCGACGAAACGGGACGCTTCCGCATCCCGGCGCGCATCGGGATGTATGAGATTACGGCGGAGCTGCCGGGCTTCACCGCTGTGCGGCGCACGGGACTCGAACTGCTCGTCGGACAGACCGCCGCGATCAGCCTGCAGATGTCGCCCTCGACGGTGCAGGAAACCGTGACGGTCACCGGCGAAGCGCCGCTCCTCGACGTCACGACCTCGGTGATCGGCGGCAACATCGACCAGCGCCAGATGCAGGACCTGCCGATTCAGGGCCGCGACTGGACGTCGCTCGCGCTGCTCGCGCCGGGCAACCGCACGACGCAGATGGGCGGCGAGCCGGTGCAGGACCGCGCGGACGTGCGGGAGTATCAGCTGAACATGGACGGCCAGCAGGTGACGCAGCAGCTCGGCATCGGCGGCCAGCCGCTCTACAGCCGTGACTCGATCGCGGAGTTCCAGTTCATCTCCAACCGCTTCGACGCCACGCAGGGGCGCTCGTCGGGCGTGCAGGTGAACGCCGTCACCAAGTCCGGCACCAATACGCTGTCGGGCCTCTTCAACGGCTCGTTCCGCGACTCCGACTGGAACGCGGACGACCCGGTGCTCAACCGGAAGGTGCCGTTCTCGAACCAGCAGTTCAGCATCGCGGTTGGCGGTCCGATCCTGCGGGACCGGCTCCACTACTTCGCGAACTTCGAGTACGACCGCACGCCGAAGACGAGCATCTGGAACACGCCGTTCCCGGCGTTCAACATCACCCTCAGCGGCAAGCAGTCGAAGAAGATCGCCGGCGGGCGCGTGGACTGGCAGATCTCGCCGGGAATGCGGCTCCTGGGCAAGGTCTCCGGCGCCAACGACAACGATCCGTTCGGCACCGGCAGCAACACCCAGCACCCGGCCAGCACCAACAGCCAGGACCGGGACAATCGCGAGTACCTCGGCCAGCTGACCACGGTGCTGAGCAACCGCATGCTGAACGAGGTGAAGGTCGGCTTCTCCGAGTGGAACGTCCTGCAGGGGAACCGGACGACGTGGTCCAACCACTGGGCGCGCGACATCGGCGTCACCGCCGGGCACCCGCGCATCCAGATGGTCGGCCTCACGATCGCGGGCAACCAGAATGCGCCCCGCATCCGCGACCAGAACTCCTGGATGCTGCGCGACGACTTCTCGCTCAGCTACGAGGCGGGCGGCCGCCACGACATGAAGGCGGGCGGCGAGTACATCTTCATGCACGAGTTCACGCGCAACTGCCGCAACTGCATGGGGCAGATCGACGCGCGCAACGGCACGATCCCTGCCGCGCTCCTGCAGTCGATCTTCCCGGATCCGTTCAATGCGGACACGTGGAACCTGAACGCGCTGGCGCCCTACACGCGCCGGTTCACGCTCGGCATCTCCGAGACGTTCCGCACGCCGTTCGACGTGCCGAAGACGGCGGCATGGGTGCAGGACGACTGGCACATCGCGAGCAACCTCACGCTCAACCTCGGCCTGCGCTACGACCTGCTGACCAACACCTGGGCGAACGACGCGAACGTGCCGCCGATTCTCGATCCCGACCGGCCGAACGACACCAACAATGTGCAGCCGCGGCTCGGCTTCGCCTACCAGTGGAACGACCGGACGGTCGTGCGCGGCGGCGTCGGCAAGTACTACGCCGACATCCTCACGAACCTGCAGATGTGGACGTACGGGAACGAGACGATCGCCTCGGTCGAGGTGACCAACAACGGCCGGCCCGACTTCCCGTCGAACCCGTTCAACGGGCCGCGGCCGACGCCGGCGCAGGCGTTCGCGAACTTCTGCGACGTCAACAGCCGGCCGGGCTGTCTGACGCGCGGCCTGCAGGAGCTGGCGCCGCCGCCGCCGTACGACCAGGTCCAGAACAGCTGGCAGACCTCCATCGGGTTCCAGCGCCAGATCGGTTCGGTCGCCGCGCTCGAAGTGGATTACGTCTACAACGGGAGCCGCAACGAAAAGATCATCATGGACAACGTCAACGTGTCGTATGACCCGCGCACCGGCGTCAACCTGCCGTACTCGAGCGCGGCCACGCGTCCGTATCCGCTGCTCGGGATCATCTCGGTGACGCCGTACATGGGATGGTCGAATTACCACGCCGCGCAGACGGCGCTCACCAAGCGGCTGAGCAACAACTGGCAGGGCTCCGTCACGTACACGCTCGGCTGGCTGAAAAACGCCGAGTCCAACCCGATGAGCGGCCGCCGCATCGTCGATTTCGCCGTCGCGCCGGATCTGGGCAACGAGTACACCCTGGCGGAAACCGACCAGCGGCACCGCGTCGTGTTCAACGGCATCTGGCAGGTCGGCTACGGCTTCCAGGTGAGCGGCGTGTACTTCTACGGCTCCGGCGAGCGTGAGGGCGTCAGCAACGGCCAGGATCTCAGGAACCTGGGGGCTGGCGCGCAGCGCCTCCGCGCCAACGGCACGATCATCCCGCGCAACGACTTCATCGGCGATCCGATCCATCGCGTGGACGTGCGGCTGCAGGAGCGGATTCCGCTGCCCGGCCGTCTCGCGATCGACGGCATCTTCGAGGTGTTCAACCTGTTCGACCGATCGAACTTCGGTTCGTACACCACCGACGAGAGCAGCGCGGCGTTCGGCCGGCCGGAACAGAACACCAACCTCGCGTACGCCCCGCGCACGATCCAGCTCGGGTTCAGGCTCACGTTCTAGTCCCAAAGGTCAGGGCCGGCGCGCGGGGTGTGGCACCACGCTCCCGGTTACTCAAGGAGGAGTCCGATGGCACGTATGGTCTGCAGGATCCTCGTGGTGGGAGCGATCCTCGCGATGCCGCTGATGGCGTTCGCGCAGGAAGCCACGATTACAGGCACCGTCACTGATTCCACCGGCGCCGTGCTCCCGGGCGTCACTGTCGTGGCGGTGAACGAAGCCACGGGCAACCGCTTCGAAACGGTCACGGACGAGCGCGGCCTCTTCCGGATCGCCGCGCGCGTGGGCGCCTACCGTCTCAGCTCGGAGCTTCAGGGCTTTACGACGGTCACGCGCACCGGGGTGCAGCTGCTGGTCGGCCAGTCGGTCAACGTCAGCCTGCAGATGTCGCCGTCCACCGTGCAGGAAACCGTCACCGTGACCGCCGACGCCCCGCTGCTGAACGTGACGACCTCGTCGCTCGGCGGCAACGTCGATCCGCAGCAGGTGCAGGAATTGCCCGTGGCGGGCCGCAACTGGATGGGCCTGGCGCTCCTCGCCCCGGGCAGCCGCACCTCGTCGACCAACGCCACCGCCCCGCTGCCGGACAGAAACGGCGGCGAGGCCCGCGAATTCCAGCTCAATCTGGACGGCCAGCAGATCTCGTCCGAGCTGGGCGCCGGCGGCCAGCCGCGCTTCAGCCAGGACTCGATCGCCGAATTCCAGTTCATCTCCAACCGGTTCGACGCGACGCAGGGGCGGTCCACCGGCGTGCAGGTGAACGCGATCAGCAAGTCGGGCACCAACCGCCTGGCGGGCCTCTTCCGCGCCAACTTCCGCGACACCAGCTTCAACGCCGAGAACCCGGTGCTCAACCGCGTGGTGCCGATCAGCAATCAGCAGTACAGCACGACGCTCGGCGGCCCGCTGGTGCAGGACAAGCTGCACTACTTCGGCAACTTCGAGTACGAGCGCGAGCCGCGCAGCAGCATCTGGAACACGCCGTACCCGGCGTTCAACATCGAGCTGAAGGGGAAGATCTCGCGCAGGATTGCGGGCATCCGCTTCGACTACCAGCTCTCGCAGAACACGCGGCTGATGGGGAAGGTTTCGGGCCAGAACTCCTACGAGCCGTTCGGCGCCGGATCCGCCACGGCGCATCCGGCGTCCACGATCGACGTGGACGAACGGAACCGCGAGTACCTGGCGTCCTTCACGCAGGTCATCGGCAACCGGACGCTGAACGAGATCCGCGCCGGATACTCGCACTTCGGCTTTGCCAACGCGACGCTCGTGAACTGGTCGCGCCACTGGCAGGCGCCGAACGGCATCACCAACGGCTACCCGCGCATCACGTTCACCGGCTTCACGTTCAACGCCAACGCCAACGCGCCGCGGCACCGCGATCAGAAGGTCTGGCAGATCCGTGACGACTTCTCGCACGCCTACGACTTCCGCGGCCGCCACGACATGCGCGCGGGCTTCGAGTTCGTCGACCACTACGAGGACAGCCTGAACTGCAACCAGTGCGGCGGCACCATCGACGCGCGCGGCACCTTCCAGGGCGCGGTCATTCCGTCGGCCGCCCAGCTCCAGGCGTGGTTCCCGGATCCGTTCAACGCCGATACGTGGAACTTCGCGGCGATCACGCCGTGGGTCCGCACCTACACGATCGGCATCGGCCAGTTCCCGAACCAGTATCACCAGCCGAAGTACGGCGCCTGGGCCCAGGACGACTGGCGCATCATGAACAACCTGACGCTCAACCTCGGCGTGCGCTACGACCTCAGCCTGAACTCGTGGGCCAACGAGCGCGGCCTCGACTACAAGCCCGGGCAGCCGCCGTTCTTCGCCGCCGGGCGTCCGGACGACCGGAACAACCTCCAGCCGCGCCTCGGGTTCGCCTACCAGTGGAACGACCGCACGGTGATCCGCGGCGGATCGGGGACCTACTTCGCCGACGCGCTGACCGTGGACGCGTTCTGGCCGTACTACAACACCCAGCTCCTGCGGATTCAGTACGGCAACGACGGCCGCGCCGCCTTTGCCGCGGACCCGCTGAACGGCGCGCCGCTGCCCAGCTACACCCAGGCGCAGGCGCTGCTGTGCAACAACCCGTCGCAGGCCGCGAACTTCGCGTCCTGGCAGGCGCGAGGCTTTGCCGGCGCGGCGCCCTGCATTCTCAACGCGCTGCAGGAGATGCCCGCGCCGGATGAGTACATGAAGCAGGCGAGGAGCTGGAACTCGTCGATCGGCTTCCAGCGGCAGATCGGCGGCACGATGGCGATCGAAGTGGACTACATCCACACGAAGGGCGCGTGGGAGAAGGACACGCTCGACAACGTGAACCTGGCCTACAACGCGGCGACCGGCGCCAACGTCCCGTATGCGGCGACCGGCGCGGGCCGTGCCAACCTCCCGTGGCCGGACATGGGCATCGTCTCGATGATCCCGCACGACGCCGCCTCGGAGCTCCGCTCGGTGCAGACCGCCTTCACCAAGCGGATGAGCCAGCGGTGGCAGGCCTCGGCCACCTACACGCTGTCGTGGTTCTACAATCGCCTCAACCAGCCGTTTTCGGGCCTGACGAAGGTCCCGTTCGCCGTGCAGCCCGACCTCGGCAACGAGTGGGGCCTGAGCGCCGACGACCAGCGCCACCGCGCGGTGTTCAACGGCATCTGGGCGGTCGGTCGCGGCTTCCAGGTGAGCGGCCTGCACTTCTTCGCCGCGGGGCTGCGCAGCGCGAGCAGCTACGGCGGCGACCTCAGGGGCATCGGCGGCGGCGGCGAAGCCCGGCTGCGGCCCAACGGCACCATCGTGCCGAGGAACGCGTTCATCCAGCCGGCGCAGAACAAGACCGACATCCGCGTCCAGCAGCGCATCCCGCTGGGCCGCGTGTCGGTCGATGTCATCGCCGAGGTGTTCAACGCGTTCAACCGCCCGAACTGGGGCGTCAACACGCAGGAGAGCAACGTCAACTTCAACCAGCGGATCACAGCGCAGTTCCGGACGGCGCAGGTCGGCTTCAGGGTGACCTTCTAGGGATTTGTGATTGCTGATTTGTGATTTGTGATTTCAGAACAACGAAATCGCAAATCGCAAATCGCAAATCGCAAATCAGGCAAGTCTGGCGCCCGCTGCGGACTCGAGCAGAGTCCAGCAGCGGGTGCCCAGCGTCTTCTTCCAGTTCGCGTAAAACCCTGACAACTGGCGGCGGAACGGGGCGGCCTCGACGTCGTTGAAGACGAGGCCGCGGCGGGCGAGCTCCGGCCGCATGCGCGTGTTCGCGGCTTCCTGATCCTGCCGCTGCAGGCGCACGTAACGGGTCACGTTGCGGTCGATGGCCATCTGGATGTCCTGCGGCAGCGTCTGCCAGGTCGGCAGGTGCGCCATCTGGTTGAACCCCGACCACATGTGGTTCGTCATGCTGACGAACTTCACGACTTCGTCCAGCTTGAAGAGGTCCACCAGGGCGAGCGGGTTTTCCTGCGCGTCCGCCTTGCCGCTCTTCAGCGCCTCGTAGATGGCCGCGCTGTTGAACGTCACCGGCTCGGCCCCGAGCGCGCGGAAGCAGTCGGCGACCATCTGGCCGGCGGGCACGCGCATGCGCATGCCCTTGAGGTCGTCGGGGACGCGCACCGGGCGCGGCACCGACGTGATCTGCCGCATGCCGTTGTCGAAGCCCCCGACGCGGAACCCGTGGATGCCCTTCGCGGCCATCTCCTCGATCACGTACGCGCCGAGCGGGCCGTCCACCGCCTCGTGGGCGTGGGGCGCGTTGCGGAAGGCGAACGGGACCTGCTGCACCTCCGCGACCGGCACGACGGTGCCGAGGATGCCGCCCATGAGCGTGAAGAACTGGATCTCGCCCGCGACGAGCAGCTTCAGCGCGCCCGGGTCGCTCGTCGGCAGGTTGTTGTTCACCGGGTAAACCTGCGCCTGCACGCGCCCGCCCGTCTCCTTGCCGATGGCGGCCCACATCTCGGTGAGGCGCTTGTGCAGCGAGCTCTCCGCGATCTGGTTGTGGTACTGCGTGAAGGTGTAATCGGGGCGCTGCGCCCGCGCGAAGACGGTGAGCGAACCGAAGGCGGCGCCGGTGACGAACGCTCTGCGAGTCAGCATGGCGGACACGTTATCATGTCTACCGGAACGGCTCGACGCCGTTCCTTGGGTCACGCGATGCGGCCGGTCGTCGCCTCGAGTAGCGACCAGCCGCGCGTGCCCAGCTCGTTCCTCCACGTCGCGTAGAAGCCGGACAGCGCCGCGCGGCACGGCGCCGGATCGACGTCGTTGAACGCGATGCCGCGGGCGTGCCAGGTCGGTCCGCATCTGCGCGTTCGCGGCGTCCTGGTCCCGGCGCTGCAGGCGCGCGTAGCCGGTCACGTGGCTATCGATGACCGTCCTGATGTCCTCGGGCAGGCGGAGCCACGTCGGCCGGCCACAAACCTCCGCCGTGTCATCACAGTGAGGAACGCCGTCGAGGCGTTCCGGGAGACCGGGCGCGGCACGGCGCGCACGGTACCACGTTATACTTTCGCCTCACGGCGAATGGTGCGCCGGTGCGAGGGTGCGAGAGTGCGAAAGGCCGTCTGTCTCGGCGCGTTCCTCCTGGTCGCGACGGTGTCGGGCCAGCAGCCGGCGGCCGATCTGATCCTGTCGAACGGCAAGGTCATCACGGTCGACGAGCGCTTCACGATCGCGCAGGCCGTCGCCATCCGCGGCGACCGCATCGTGGCCGTCGGCAGCAACCAGGACATCGGGCGGCTGGCCGGGGCGGCGACGCGCCGCATCGACCTGCGCGGCCGCGCGGTGACGCCCGGGATCATCGACAACCACATGCACCTGCTGCGCTACGGCACGACGTGGCAGTACGAGGTGCGGTGGGACGGCGTCGGCACGCGCAAGGACGCGCTGGAGAAGCTGCGCGCGAAGGCGCAGGCGACCAGGCCCGGAGAATGGATCTACACGCTCGGCGGCTGGGCGATGGAGCAGTTTGCCGACGATGCGAAGCCGTTCACGAAGCAGGAGCTGGATCGGGTCGTGCCCGATCATCCGGTGCTGCTGCAGGCGTCCTACTACGAGGCGTACCTGAACAGCCGCGGGCTGCAGGCGGTCGGGATGCCCGATCACCCGACCGGCCGCATTCCGGAAGACGCGTTCCGCGCGCTCGTCGCGAAGCTGCCGACCGCCGAGGGCGCGGCGCTCGGGGCGAGCACGCGCGGCATGATCCAGGACGTCAACCGCTCGGGCGTCACGACGTTCGGCAGCGCCGGCTGCGAGGCCGACGTGCTGCCCGTCTACCAGAAGTGGGCGGCGGCCGGCCAGTTGAACGTCCGCGTGTTCTGCATCACGGGTCAGGGCGCGGGCAATCCCCAGCAGGTGGAGCGCGCGCTGCCGCTCATCGGCCAGATGAAGCTGTTCCAGGGCAACGACTTCATCAATCACGTCACCTACGGCGAGAGCGTCTACGGGCCGCTGCACGACCCGATGTTCATCCCCTCGTCGAACCCGACGCCCGAGCAGCTCGCGCAGTGGAAGCGCCTGGCGACCGAGATCGCGAAGGCGCGCCTGCCGCTGCACGTGCACGCGAACCTGACCAACACGATCGACGCGTTCCTCGATCAGATCGAGCAGGTGCACAAGGAGTATCCGATTACGAACCTGCGCTGGGTGTTCGCGCACGCCAACCAGCTCAACGCGTCGCACCTGGAGCGCATGAAGAGACTCGGGATGTACGCAGCCGTCCACCCGTGGGCGGTGATCAACGGCGGCATCAACCAGCGCATCTTCGGCGATGCGGCGCTCGACATGGCGCCGCTGGCGACCATTCAGAACAGCGGCATCGTGTGGGGCTTCGGCAGCGACGGCAGCCGCGCCAACCAGATCCTCCCGTTCCAGACCCTGGGCTGGGCGGTCACCGGCAGGATGGTGGGCGGCGCGAAGGTGCTGCGGCAGACGATCAGCCGCGAGGACGCGCTCATCGCGCACACGCGGCGCAACGCCTTCCTCGTCTTCCAGGAGAACAACCTGGGCTCGATCCAGGCCGGCAAGTTCGCCGACCTGATCGTGCTCGACCGCGACTATCTGACCGTGCCGGCCGATCAGATCAAGGACATCAAGCCGGTGATGACCATGGTGGGCGGCCGCGTCGTGTACGACGGCGAGACGGCGCCCTCAACCCGCTGACAATCATGCAGAGACTCCTCGTTCTCATCGCAGTAGTCGGTATCGCATCTGTCACCGCCCTGGCGCAGGGCGGGGGCGGCAACGCCCAGCCCAAGCCCGTCTGCACCACCGAGTACAACCCCGTCGAGATTCTCAGATGCGGCCGCGAGGCGGCGAAATCGTTCAACCCGCCGCGGACCGCCGACGGCAAGCCGGACTTCTCGGGGTACTGGGGCGGCTCGCAGGTGCCGCACGAGAACCTCGAGGCGCACCCGCGGACGCCGGACGACAACGGCGGCCCGAGCGCGATCGTCGATCCGCCCGACGGCAAGGTGCCGATCCAGGCGTGGGCGGAGGAGAAGCGCGCGGAGAACCGCAAGCTCTACATCGATCAGAACGCGCAGTGCTTCATGTCGGGCGTTCCGCGCCACCTCTACATGGGCGCCTACCAGTTCATCCAGACGCCGACGCGCCTGGTGATGCTGTCGGAAGAAGCCAACGCCTTCCGCATTGTCTACCTCGATGATCTCCCACGACTCGGTCCGACGCTGACGCTGTGGCAGGGCGACTCGCGCGGGCGCTGGGAGGGCAACACGCTGGTGGTCACGACGACGAACCAGAACGGCAACGCGTGGCTGGACCAGCAGGGCCGCTTCATCACCGATGCCGCCACCGTGACCGAGCGCTTCACGATGTTCGAGGCCAACGGCATCCTCTACGAGATCACGATCGACGACCCGCTCGTCTACACGCGGCCGTTCACGATGGCGCTCGGCCTGCGCAAGAACACGCAGCCGGGGCGCGAGATCTGGGAGGAGTCGTGCTACGAGGGCGAGTCGAACACGCAGTATCTGCGCAAGCTTGGCTACAGGACGTATCCCGGCTTCACCGCGGCGCAGGCGAAGGCCGCCAAGGAAGCCTACGAACGGAGGCAGGGTCGATGACGGCGCGGGTTCTCGCACTCATTCTCTTCGCGGCGGCCGTCCCGGTGGCGGCGCATCATTCGTTGACGGTGGAGTTCGACATCACGCGCACGGTCACCATTACGGGCGTGATCACGAACATGAAGTGGACCAACCCGCATTCGTGGCTGTCGGTGGACGTCAAGGACGAGCAGGGACGCGTCACGAGGTGGGAGGTCGAGTTCGGCAGCCCGAACTCCCTGTATCGACGCGGCTGGCGGCGCAGCGACCTGGCCAACGACCTGACCGTCACCATCGTCGGGTACCCGAGCCGCGAGAAGTCGTCGAGCGTGATGACGGCCACCGACGTGAAGCTGGCGGACGGCCGCACGCTCTTCGGCGGACAGGCGCCCAACGATGCGCGCTGACCGCCTCATCGTCGCCGTGCTCGCAGCTGGCGTCGCCGTAGGGGCGATGCATGCATCGCCCGCCCACGCGCAGGGCAACCGCGATCTCCAGGGTCTCTGGCAGGCGCTCACCACCGCGGTGTGGAACATCCAGGATCACAACGCCGAGCTCGGCGTGCCGGCGGGGCAGGGGATTGTCGAGGGCCACGAGATCCCGTACCGGCCCGAGGCGCTCGCCCAGCGCGAGGCCAACCGGAAGAACAGGGCGGCGGATCCCGAGAGCAAGTGCTGGATGGTCGGCGTGCCCCGCATCATGTACATGCCGTTCCCGCTGGAGATCGTCCAGACGCCGACCCAGGTCACGATCCTCTCGGAGTACGCGCACACCGTCCGCCGCATCTACCTGAACAGCGAGCACCCGGAAGGCGAAGCCGGCGACATCGAGTGGTACATGGGCGACTCGCGCGCGAAGTGGGACGGCGACACGCTCGTCGTGGACAACATCCACTTCACCGGCGAGACGTGGTTCGACCGCTCCGGCAACTTCCACAGCAACGCCCTGCACGTGGTCGAGCGGTTCACGCGCACCGGGCCCGATCACCTGCTGTACGAGGCCACCATCGAGGATCCGAAGACCTTCACCCGGCCGTGGAAAATCAGCTTTCCGCTGTACCGGCGCATGGAGCGCAACGTGCGCCTGCTCGAGTACGAATGTCCCGCGATGCTCGAGTTGCAGAAAGACCAGTCCCGGTAGGGGCGACGCATGCGTCGCCCGTCAGGAGGCATCATGCTGCGACTCTCCATGCTGTTCGCGCTGCTGCTGTCAGCCGCGTGGGTCGTCCAGGCGCAGATCGCGGATCCGCTGCCTGCACCGGTCGTCAAGCGCGGCCTCGCGGTGGAGGTGCGCGACGTCGTGCGCCTGCCGCGCACGCTGGGCCTGCTGCCGGCGGCCGAAGATGTGAACCCCGCCGGGTGGGCGCGCGTCAGCTACGTGCGCGAGCTGCCCGACGGACGCCGCTTCGCGAACGACTCGCGCGGCTTCCTGTACCTCCTGGATGCTGGCAACGAGCCGAAGGTCTGGGCCAATGTGCGGGAGGTCTTCCCGTTCGCCATCTATAACCGCCTCGAGAGCGGCTTCATCGGCTTCGACTTCCACCCCGAGTTCGCGAAGAACGGTCTCTTCTACACCGTGCACGGCGAGCGCGCGATGGGCAACCCGGCGACGCCGAACTTCATCCCGCCCGGCTACACGATCAAGGACGTCACGCATCACAACGTCATCACCGAGTGGCGCGCCACGAACCCTGCGGCGGCGGCGTTCTCGGGCACGCGCCGCGAGCTCCTGCGCGTCGCGCACGTGGTGCAGAACCTGACGCATCCCTACGGGCACGTCGAGTTCAACCCCACCGCGAAGCCGGGCTCGCCCGACTACGGCCTGCTCTACACGAGCGGCAGCGATCTGGGCTTCAGCAACGGCGGCGGCCCGAACGCGAACAACCCGGGCCAGACGCAGCGGCTGGACAGCCTCATTACCGCCATCCTGCGGATCGACCCGCGCAGCCCCGCCGAGTCGAAGGGGATGAAGGGCCTCGGCGACTACACGATTCCGCCGGGCAACCGCTTCGCGGCCGACGGCGACCCGAAGACGCTGGGCGAAATTTACGCCTACGGCTTCCGCAACGCCCACCGCCTCTCGTGGGACCTCACCGACGGGACGATGTTCGCGTCCGACATCGGGATGAACCACATCGAGGAGATCAACATCGTCCACAACGGCGGCAACTACGGCTGGATGAAGCGGGAAGGGATCTGGGAGAACGGCATGACGCGTCCCGGCGGCGCCCTCAACCAGCTCTTCGCGCTGCCCGTCGACGTGCTGAACGGGAAGACGAAGGACGAGTTCACCTATCCGGTGGCGATGTACGACCACAACGAGGGGCAGGCGATCACGGCCGGCTTCGCCTACAACGGCCGCATTCCGCAGCTGCGCGGCAAGTTCGTCTTCGGCGACATCCAGCGCGGTCGCGTCTTCGCGGCAGACACCGCCGCGCTGAAGAAGGCCGACGACGGCGTCCCGCAGACCGTGGCGCCGATCGAGGAGATCCAGCTCTACACGCGCGACGCCTCGGGCAACCGCGTCTACAGCTCGTTCAGGGATCTGGCGGAGCGCACGATGGGCTCGTCGCTCGCCCGCGCGGACCTGCACATCAGCCGCACGCGCGACGGCGAGCTGTTCCTCACCTCACGCCAGGACGGCATGATCCGCATGCTCGTGCCCGACTCGGCGCCGAACACATCGTCTCGATGATTCGACGGGCGACGCATGCGTCGCCCCTACGACGAAATATGCGCACACATCATGTTCTTCTGCTCGCCTTGGCGCTCTCGGCGGCGCTGGCCGCTCAGGCGCCGGCCCCGACGCCGGGCCGCGTCGCCGATCCCATTCCCGCGCCCGTCGCCAAGCGCGGCCTGCGCGTCGAGATCCGTGACGTGACGCGCCTGCCGGACACGCGCGCGCTGCGCCCGGCCAGTGAAGACGTCGGCACGCCCGGCTGGGCCCGCACCAGCTACGTGCGCGAGCTCGCCGACGGACGCCGTTTCGCCAACGACTCGCGCGGCATCCTGTATCTGCTGGAAGCTGGCACGAAGCCCTCGGCGTACTTGAACGTCGCGGAGGCGTTCCCGCTCGGCTTCTACCGCAGCCTGCAGAGCGGGTTCATCGGCTTCGAGTTCCACCCCGAGTTCGCGAAGAACGGGCTGCTCTACACCGTCCACGGCGAGCGCGTGATGGGCAACACGGCCACACCGCACTTCATCCCGCCGGGCTACACCCCGGCGGAGGTCACCTATCACACGGTCATCACCGAGTGGCGCGCGGCCAACCCCGGCGCCGGCACGTTCAGCGGCAGTCATCGCGAGCTGCTGCGCACCGGCCACGTCGTCAACAGCTTCTTCCACCCGATCGGACACCTCGAGTTCAACCCGACGTCGAAGCCGGGCGCCCCCGACTACGGGCTGCTCTACGTCAGCGGCACCGACTTCGGCTTCAGCAACGGGGGCGGACCGCGGGCGAACAATCCTTCGCAGACGCAGCGGCTGGACTCGATCGTCGGCGCCATGCTGCGCATCGATCCGCGCAGCCCGTCGGTGTCGAAGGGGATGAAGGGGATTGGCGACTACACGGTGCCCGCGGTCAACAGGTTCGCGAGCGACGGCAACCCGAAGACGCTGGGCGAGATCTACGCCTACGGCTTCCGCAACATCCACCGCTTTTCGTGGGACACCGACGGCACGCTCTACGCGTCCGACATCGGCATGAGCCAGGTGGAGGAGATCAACATCGTCCGCGAGGGTGAGAACTACGGCTGGATGCGGCGGGAGGCGATCTTCGACAACGGCGTCACCGTTCCCGGCGGCAACCTCGACGACGTGGTGCCGCTTCCCGCCGACATCTTGAGCGGGAAGCAGAAGGACGGCTTCACCTATCCCGTGGCGATGTTCGACCACGGCGAGGGACGCGCCGTCACCGCGGGCTTCGCGTATCACGGCCGCATTCCGGCGCTGCGGGGCAAGTTCGTGTTCGGCGACATCTTCAGCGGCCGCATGTTCGCGGCGGATCTCGCGGCCATGAAGAAGGCCGACGACGGCATTCCACAGACGACGGCGCCGGTGGAGGAGATCCAGCTGTTCGTTCGTGGGACCAACGGTGCCACCACCGACGTGACGTTGAATCAGTTGATTGAGAAAACGATGGGGAAGCCGGCCATGCGGGCCGACCTGCACCTGTCGCGGACGCGTGACGGGGAGATCTTCATGACAAACCGGCAAGACGGCGTGATCAGAATGCTCGTCCCGTAATTTTCGTATACCCTTCCGCTGGCATATCAAAGGAGGGGTCGATGAGACTCGTCGGGCGGCTGGTCCTGGGTGTGGTGTGTCTCCTGCTTCCGGGCCTCGCGGTTGCCCAGGAAGCCACTATCAGCGGCGCCATTACGGACGCCACCGGCGCGGTTCTGCCGGGCGTCACGGTCACCGCCGTCCATGAAGCCACCGGAAACCGGTTCGTCGGCGTGACCGACGAGCGCGGGATCTTCCGTATCCCCGCGCGCGTCGGCGGCTACCAGATCGTTGCCGAGCTGCAGGGATTCACGACCGTCACCCGCGGCGGCGTGCAGCTCCTCGTCGGACAGGTCGCGGCCATCGACCTGCGGATGTCGCCGTCGGGCGTCGCCGAGTCGGTGACGGTCACCGCCGAAGCGCCGCTCCTCAACGTCAGCACGTCCACGCTCGGCGGCAACATCGACCCGCAGCAGGTGCAGGAGCTCCCGGTGCAGGGGCGCAACTGGATGGCGCTCGCCATGCTCGCGCCCGGCAGCCGCATGACCAACCCCGATCAGAACACGCCGATCGCCAACCGCGGCGCGGCGGGCGACATCCGCCAGTACCAGTTCAACCTCGACGGCCAGCAGGTCACCTCCGAGATGGGCTTCGGCAACCAGCCGCGCTACAGCCAGGACTCGATCGGCGAGTTCCAGTTCATCTCCAACCGCTTCGACGCGACGATGGGCCGCTCGTCGGCGGTGCAGGTCGTCGCGGTCACGCGCTCGGGCACCAACCGCTACTCGGGCAGCGCGCGCGGGAACTTCCGCAAGAGCAGCTTCAACGCGGAGAACCCGGTGCTCAACCGCGTCGTGCCGATCGACAACCAGCAGTACGCGTTCGCGCTCGGCGGCCCGATCATGCGCGACCGCCTGCACTTCTTCGGCCACTACGAGTACGAGCGCGAGCCGCGGACGAGCATCTGGAACACGCCGTACCCGGCGTTCAACATCGACCTGAAGGGCAACGAGACCGTGAAGATGGGCGGCGGCCGCGCGGACTGGCAGCTCTCGCCCGCGATGCGCCTGATGGGCAAGTTCACCGACGCGGAGCGCTGGCAGCCGTTCGGCGCGGGCACCACCCAGCACCCGGCGGCCGTCGGCAGCACCGCGGAGACCAACCGCGAGTACCTCGTGCAGTTCACGCAGGTGCTGAGCAACCGCGCGCTGAACGAGGTGAAGGTCGGGAAGACGCGCTGGATCTTCGTCAACGCCAACCTGACGACGTGGTCGAATCACTGGCAGGCGCCGAACGGCGTCACCACCGGGTCGCCGCGCATCACGTTCACCGGCTTCAACATCACCGGCAACAACTTCTTCCCGCGCCACGGCGCGCAGGACAACTGGAGCGTCCGCGACGACTTCACCTTCTCCTATGACGCGCGCGGGCGCCACGACCTGAAGGCCGGCTTCGACGCCGTCGTCATCGTCGACGACGGGAACAACTGCCAGGCGTGCATGGGCAACATCGACGCGCGCAATGCGTTCCAGGGCGCGGCCATTCCGTCGCCGGCGCAGATGCAGGCGTGGTTCCCCGACCCCTTCAATGCCGACACCTGGAATCTCGCGGCCATCTCGCCGTGGGTGCGGACCTACAGCATTGGCGTCGGCAACTACGCGACGCACGATGTCCGCCCGCAGTACGGCGCCTGGCTGCAGGACGACTGGCAGGTCGGCCGCAACCTGACGCTGAACCTCGGCCTGCGCTACGACCTGAGCGTGAACGCCAACGGCAACAACTACGCGGTGCCGCCGTTTGTCGAGGCCGGGCGGCCGAACGACACCAACAACTGGCAGCCGCGTCTCGGCTTCGCCTGGCGGCTCGGCGACCGCACCGTCGTCCGCGGCGGCTCGGGCGTCTACTTCTCGACGCCGCTCCAGATCGACACGTTCTTCATGGCGCAGATCGACCGGCTGGCGGTGTTCCAGATCGCCAACGACGGCCGGCCCGACTTCGCGGCCAACCCGCTCAACGGCCGCCGCCTGCCGACGCTCGCCGAGGCGCAGGCGCAGTTCTGCCACGTCCGCAACGTGGCCGGCTGCCTCCGCCGCTCGATGCAGGAGTTGATGGCGCCGGCGGAGTACTCGACGCACCTCGGACGCACGTGGCAGACGTCGCTGGGCGTCCAGCGTCAGCTCGGCGACACGCTGGCGGTCGAAGCCGACTACGTCTACAGCCAGGGGCGCAACGAGAAGGAGGTGCTCGACAACATGAACCTGAGCTACAACCCGGCAACCGGCGCAAACTATCCGTTCTCGGACATCGCGCGGCGGCCGTACCCGGAGTTCGGCGCGATCTCGATGGTCGTCAGGGAAGGGTGGTCCAGCTATCACGCACTGCAGACGGCGCTGACCAAGCGCCTCAGCGACCGCTGGCAGGCGTCGGCGACCTACACGCTGTCGGGTTTGTGGGATGCACAGCCCGGCGCGTTCCAGGGAATCGCGCCGGTGACCTTCGCGCTGGCGCCCGACATGGGCGCCGAGTTCACGCTGTCGGCCGCGGACCTGCGGCACCGCGCCGTGTTCAACGGCATCTTCCAGGTGTTCGGCGGGTTCCAGGTCAGCACGATCTATTACGTCGGCGCCGGCGAGCGCGCGCAGACGATCTACGGCGGGGACCGCCGCGGCATCTCCGGCGTCGGCGGCGGCGAGACGCTGGCGCGCCAGCGGCTGCGGCCGGACGGCGGCATCGTGCCGCGCAACTCGTTCACGCAGCCAATCCGCCAGCGCTTCGACCTGCGCCTGCAGCAGCGCATCCCGCTCGGCAGCCGCTTCGCGCTCGACGGGATGGCGGAGCTCTTCAACCTGTTCAACTCGCCAAACTGGACGATTGAGACGACCGAGAGCAACGCGCAGTTCGGCCGGCGGATTGCGGGCGAGTTCCGCCGCGCGCAAATCGGCTTCCGGCTCACGTTCTAAGCCGAAACTTCCAACGCCCAACGTCCAATTCCCAAGGTATCTTCTTGGGAGTTGGGAGTTGGAGCGTGGACGTTGTCTCGATGCGCCGCCTTTTCGTCATCGCCGGAGCAGTAGTCCTGCTGGCGGCGCCCGCCGTCGCGCAGTTCGGCCAGGACTTCTTCCAGAGCTTCGGCGGCCTGCGCGGCGAGCAGGGCGACCCGGCGGAGATCGCCACGGCGGACAAGATGCCGGACCGCGACCTCACCGCCTGCCACATGCTCTACACGAGCGTCCGCCGCGAGCAGAACGGCGCCGGCTGGCGCACCGACTATCCCTGGGGCGAGCGGCATCTGCTGATTCGCCTCTCCGAGCTCACCAAGACCCGCGTCAGCTGGCTCTCGGACGGCATCCCGCACTCCTATCTCGTGCGGCTGACCGACCCGGCGCTCTTCCAGTGCTCGTTCCTGATGGCGTCGGACGTGGGGACGATCGGCCTGACGCCGGAGGAGGCGGCCGGGCTGCGGCTCTATCTCGAGAAGGGCGGCTTCCTCTGGGTGGACGACTTCTGGGGCAACGCCGCGTGGGCGCAGTGGACGCGGGAGTTCGCCAAGGCGATGCCGCCCGACGAGTACCCGATCGAGGACGTGCCGATGACCGACCCGCTCTTCCAGACGATGTTCGTCATCGACAAGGTGCCGCAGGTCACGAGCATCCGCGTGTGGCGCGCGGTCGGCGGGCGCACGACGTCCGAGCGGGGCGCTGAAACCGCCGTGGCGCACCTGCGGGCGGTGCGCGACACGCACGGCCGCATCATGGCCGTGATGACGCACAACACCGACGTATCGGATTCGTGGGAGCGGGAGACCGACGATCCGCAGTTCTTCTACCAGTTCTCGCCGGACGGCTACGCGTTGGGGATCAATGTGTTGCTCTACGCGCTGACGCACTGAAACTTCCAACGTCCAACCTCCAACTCCCAAGGTGGTCCTTGGGAAATTGGAAGTTGGGCGTTGGGAGTTGACATCTAGTTCGATCCCGAAGGGAAATTCGCCGCTCTGCGCGCCGCGCCCGTGAGCTCGAGGATGTGCATCCCCGTGTTCGCGCGGTCGACGACGAAGATGTTGCCGCGGTCGTCTACTTCCACGTTGTTGGACTGGATCGCCGTCTTGCACACCTGCTGCGCGCCCTGGCCGACGCAGCGCACGTCGGTCTTGTCGGTGATGGCCGGGATGTAGTGGCCGATCTCCTTCAGGTTGTACGGGTCGCGGATGTCGAGCGCCCGAAGGCCCGCGTTGAAGAAGGTCACGAACGCCACGCGCCCGTAGTAGATCGGCGTGAAGTGCTCCTGCATCGAGTGGGCGCCGAAGCGGCCGCCGCGCTCGCAGAAGTTGCCGCTCGCCTCCGGCACCGTCCAGGTCGACGCGCCGATCGGCTTGTCCTCGAACGTGATGTCGATCATCCGCACCATCTGGCGCGGCTCCAGGCATTCCTCTTCGAGCGACTCGCTGATCACGGCGATGAAGTCGCGGTGGGACTGCGTGGTCGTGAGCGGCACCTCGTCGCCGTGGTTATGGCCGCCGCCGGGCACGGGGGCGTTCGGCGGGAGCTTCTGCTTGGCGAACTCCGGCAGCGTCATGCCGAGCACCGGGTACGCCGTGTGCGCGCCCGCGTCGGGCGGCAGGTCCACCCGCGCGATCTGCGGGTAGAGCAGGTTCGCCTCGGTCGGCTCCTTCGGCCCGTTGAGCAGCTTCTCGCGATCCACGATCTGCACGATGCCCGCGCGCGCGGTGCCGTAGCCGAAGTAGACGCGGTTGCCCTTCGCGCCGATGGACACCGGTCCGTGCAGCTCGGTGGGCGCCGTGCCCGTGGTGCCGGGCTGCTGGCCGTGCAGGCCGAAGTCGCGGATGAACACCGGCTGCGCCGGGTTGCTCAGGTCGTAGATCTTCGTCATGCGGCGCACGCGCCAGTCCTTCGGGCCCGAGACGATGTAGGCGATGCCGGTCTCGCACTCCCATTCGTTCTTGTGCGTGTTGCGCAGCCCCTCGATCAGCGTGACGATCTTCGTCGGCTTCTCGGGCGTGGTCACGTCCCAGATCTCGTGCCCCGAGTTGCCGTAGGAGCGCAGCAGGTAGGTCTTGCTGCGGTCGGCGCGCGGCAGGTCGGCGCCGCTGCAGACGCGGGTCATCTGCGCGCCGCCCTGCTCGCCGGCGCCCTGCTCGCCCGGGATGTGGGCGATGTAGCGCGGCGCGCGCGGGTCGGTCACGTCCACGATCGACGTGCCGTTCTTTTCCACCTGGCCGGTCAGCGAGTTCATCGCCTCGCCGCCGTGGTGGCCGATGTAGGCGATGTAGCGGGCGCCCTGGCGGTGGATCGTCGGCTGGTAGGCGCTGCGCGCCTGCAGGTCGCTGTAGCCGAGGAGCGCCATGTCGCGCGCGTCGGCCTGCCGCGCCGACGCCGGCGGCGGGATGCGGGTCTGGGCCGCGACGAGGCTGGCGGCGCCGGCGGCCATGAGCGCCGCGATGAATAGACGTTTGATCATGATGGTCTTCCCTGAAAGAGCCCCCAACCTCCAACGCCCAACTCCCGCAGCGATTGCCTTGGGCGTTGGGAGTTGGAAGTCGGGAGTTGACGGGTTTAGAAGGTCATCCTGAAACCCAGTTGCAGCGAACGGGGCGCGAACGCCAGGTTCGTGCTGGCCTCCGGCTGTCCGTACTGCCGGCTGCTGCGGTCGATCACGTACGAGCCGTAATTGGCGCGGTTGAACAGGTTGAACACCTCGAAGATGCCGTCGAGCTGCACGCCGGCAACCACCGGGACGCGCTGCTGCAGCCGCATGTCCACGCGGTGCACCGCGTCGCGCACGAAGCTGTTGCGCGGGAGGATGGAGCCGTCGGCGCACAGCCGCTGCGTGCCGCCGCGCGCCCAGCCGCGCCGGTCGCCGCCGCAGATGGGCGACTGCCGCTCACCGGACCCGTAGAAGTACAGCCCGCTCGCCTGGAAGCCGTAGCCGACCTGCCAGATGCCGTTGAAGACCGCGCGGTGCCGCTGGTCGGTCTCCGCCAGCCCGTACTCGCCGCCCATGTCTGGCGCGACCGCGAACGACACGACGTCGAGGCCGCTCATCGGCACCGACGGCTCGTCGTTCTCGATCTGCGACAGCGTGTAGTTGAACGACGCCTGCCAGCGGTTGCTGAAGCGCTTGGTCCACGACGTCTGCAGCCCGTGGTAGTCGGAGCGGCCGGTGTAGGCGTAGTAGCCGACCAGCCCGAATTCCGGGTACGGCAGGAGCGCGCGGTTCGGCCCGTTGGCCGCGTACGGGATGTTGATGCCCGTGGCCGCGTTGTAGCCGAGGTTCGCCTGATCGTGCAGCACCTTCTCGTCGCGGCTGCGGTTGTTGACGTAGTCAACCGTGATCGCCATGTCGTTGCCGATCTGGCGCTGCACGCCGAACGACCCCTGCCAGCTGTTGGTCAGGTTGGCCAGGTGCTCCGGCGGCGCCAGCTCCTCGAAGTCGCGGAACAGGCACGGCGCGTTGCCGGCGTAGTTGCGCGCGCGCCACGAGTCGAACAACGCGCGGTTCACGTCGCACACACGCTGGATGGCCTGCTGGTAGTTCGGCGCCGGGCCGTTGAACGGGTTGCTCGCGAAATCGGGCCGGCCGTCGTTGTCCACCGCCAGGAACACGGTCGTGTTGGCGCGCGTGGAGTGCGTCCAGGAGCTGGCGATGAGGTCCGTGTAGTAGAGACCCGCGCCGCCGCGGACGACGGTGCGGTCGTTGACGCTGTACGCGAACCCGAACCGCGGCTGGATGTTGTCCGCGTCCTGCGGCCTCCCGCCGATCATCCACGGCCGGAACTCGGTCTGGTTGTTGAACGCGTCCCACATCAGGTCGTAGCGCAGGCCGAGGTTCACGGTCAGCTTGTTCGTGGCGCGCCAGTCGTCCTGCCACCAGCCGGCGTACTTCGGCTGCGCGAACGGCACCGGAAACGAGTCGGAGATGCCGACCACGTAGCGCCGCGTGATGTTCGAGATCGCATTGAGGTTCCAGGTATCGGCGTTGAACGGATCCGGGAACCATGCCTGGAACTGCGCCGTGCCCGGCAGCGGACCGCCGCGCGCGTCGATGCGGCCCATGCAGCTCGTGCAGTTGGCGGAGATGAACTTCCACCACATGAACTCGCCGCCGGCCTTCACGTCGTGACGGCCCGCGAGGTCGTACGACCACGTGAAGTCGTCGCGGAGCGAGTACGAGTTCTGGTACCAGTAGCGCGGCCAGTTGTTGTTGCCGGCGATGTTGAAGCCGGTGAACTGGATGCGCGGGTGGCCGTTGGTGATGCCGCGGCTGGCCAGCGGGTGACGCGACCACGTCGTGAGGTTCTCCTCGGTAAACCCGTAGCCCGAGTAGCCGACCTTGACCTCGTTCAGCGCACGGTTGCTCAGCACCTGCGTGAGCTGCGCCTGCAGGGTGTCGGTCTGGTTGGCCGTCTTGCCCGAGCCGGCGGGATGGTTGCTGCCGAGCTGTGCGAACGGCTGATTGAAGCTGGTCAGGCTGCCTTTCAGCATCAGCCGGTTCGCGGGGTTGAGCTGGTAGTCCACGCGCGCCGTGCTCAGGTGCGTGCTCTCCTTGCCGCTCAGCGAAATGTTGAGGTACGGGAACACCGTGTTGGCAATCGTGGTGCGAGGCAGCCGGTCGTACTCGTAGCTGCCGAAGAAATGCAGCCGGTCGCGCATGATCGGACCGCCGGCCGTCCAGCTCCACTGCTGCTCCTTGAGCGGCACCTTCCGTTGCAGCACCGGGTCCACGGCACCCCATTCCGAGTTGCGGAAGTAGCCGGCGAACGAGCCGTTCAGGTTGTTGGTGCCGGACTTGGTGACGGCGTTCACCTGCACGCCCGTCGAGCGCCCCTGCGTCGCGTCGAAGCGGTTGGAGATGAACTGGAACTCGCCCATGGCGTCGCGGCTGAAGCGCGGCTGGCCGCCGGGTCCGAGCATGCTCGTCACCTGCTGGCCGTCCATGTTGAGCTGGTACTCACGCACGTCGCCGCGGTCTTGCACCGGCACGCCGCCCATCGACGTCGTGCGGTTGCCGGGCGCGATCAGCGCCAGCGACGTCCAGTCGCGTCCCTGGATGGGAAGCTCGGACATCTGCTGCGGGTCGACGTTGCTGCCGAGCGTCGAGGTGGTGACGTTGATGAGCGGCGCGTCGGCGGTGACCGTCACCGTTTCCTGCACGGTGGACGGGTTCAGCTGGACGCTGACGTTTACCGTCTGGCCGACGAGCAACTGCACGCCGCTGCGCGTGACGGTGGTGAAGCCCTGCAGCTCCACGGTCAGCGTGTGGGCGCCGATGCGCGTCGGGATGCGGTACGCCCCGCGCTCGTCGGTCACCGTCTCGAACCGGTTGCCGGTGGCGTCGTGTACGGCGGTCACGGTGACGCCGGGCAGCACGCCGCCCGTTGCGTCGGTCACCGTGCCGGCGATGAAGGCCTCCTGGGCGTACCCGGCGGCCGGAAGCGCGACGAGCGCGCCCACAAGGAAGACGTACCTACCGACTCGTGCCATCCACTTCAACATGAACCCTCCGATTTGCGATCGTTGATTTGTGATTTGTGATTTGTGATTCGACATCGCCAATCACCATTCGCAAATCACAAATCACAAATCACAAATTAGAAAGACGCCGTTGATGATCCGCCGGTGGCGGTGAAGACGTACACCGCCCCTGCTTCGTCCGTCGAATTATCGTTCTGATTGCCGTTGATCGTCCGTGCCGCGCTGTCTTCCCCGCGGGCGCCCGCCGCGAACGTCCGGCCGTCCGCGCTCACCGCGACGGAGCTGCCGAACTCGTCGAACGCCTGCGTGTTGGATCCCTTGATGTAAGCACGCTGCGACCAGGTCGTGCCCGTGCGGGTGAAATAGTAAACCGCCCCGGCCTCGGTGGCGGAGTCGTCTTTCTGGTTCCCGTCGATGCCCCGGGCGGCGCTGTCCTCGAGCGCCGCCCCGATAATCGCCGTGTTTCCGTCGCCGCTGAGCGCCAGTCGGGCGCCGAACCAGTCGGTGCGGCCGATATTCGACGACGTCATGAACGCCTGCTGCGCCCAGCTGGCCCCGCTGCGCACGAACACGTAGGCGTAGCCGGACGAGTTGTCCTGGGCCCGCTCGTTGTTGCAGACGTCGGTCGGTCCGTGCACGATGCCCGGGATCAGGCAGTCGGAGTCGAGCGCGCCGACGAGCACCGTGTTCCCGTCGTCGCTCAGGCTCACCGACACGCCGAAGGAGTCGCCCTGCTCGGCGTTGGACGCCTTGAGGTAGTTGCGCTGCGTCCAGGCGGTGCCGGTGCGGCCGAAGATATAGACCGCGCCTGAGCCGTTGCGCGTCTGGTCCTGCGGGCCGTCCACGACGCGCGCGCCGCCGCCCTCGTCGTAGCTGCCGACCGCCAGCGTGCTGCCGTCCGCGCTCAACGACACCGCGTAGCCGAACTGATGGCCGCCGCGCGTGTTCGACGGCTTCACGTACGCCTGCTGCGCCCACGCGGTGCCCGTGCGCGCGAAGACGTACACCGCGCCGGCCGACTGCTGCGAGTTGTCCGCCTGGGTGCCGTTGATGCCGGTGGCGTTGCTGTCCTCCGCCACCGCGCCCACCGCCACCGTGTTGCCGTCGTCGCTCAGCGCGACCGAGAAGCCGAACTGATCGCCGTCGCCGAAGTTGTCGCCCTCGCCCGCTTCGCCGGCGTTGGACGCCTTCAGGTACGCCTGCTGCGTCCAGCGGCCCCCGGCGCGCGTGAAGATGTAGACGGCCCCCGATTGCGGGATCGAGTCGTCGGCCTGGTTGCCGTTGACGCCGCGCGAGCCGCCCGATTCCCAGAACGCGGACACCGCCAGCGTGTTGCCGTCGCGGCTCAGCGCGACGACGTAGCCGAAGTGATCGCTCTGCCCGGGGTTGGCGGCCTTGAGGTAGGCCTGCTGCGTCCAGCCGGCGCCGGTGCGCGCGTACACGTAGACGGCGCCGGAGCTGTAGAGGTCGTTGTTCGTCTGGCTGCCGCCGACGCCGCGCGCGCTGCTGCTCTCGTGCGGCGCGCCGACCGCCATCGTGCTGCCGTCGCCGCTCATCGCCAGGCCGCCGCCGGCGTGCCCGTCGAGCGCGCCGCCGCACGCGAAGTGATCGCCCGCCTCCGCGTTCGACGCCTTGATGTACGCGGTCTGCCGCACAAGGGGCGGCGCCTGCGCGAACAGATGGACTGATATTCCCAGGGCGACCGCGGACGCGGCGGCCGCAACCGGACGGATCCCGACTGTCATGAGGCCCTCCCGTCTGGAATGGACGGGAGGGTTATATCAGAAATGGCCGGGGCGCGGCAGGCCGCGCCCGCACGCTACCGGCGTGGCGCGACGGGCGGGGCGGGCGCGTTGAAGCGCGCCGCCTCGACGTTCACGTTGGGCCGGATCTCGCTGAGCGTGACGTTCTCGCGGCCATTCAGCCAGCGCAGCGTGAACCGGTGCGGCATCTTCACGCCGGCCACGTCCTTGTAGTCGCCGTAGGTGATCTCGGTGGTGAGCGGGCCGATCGGCGAGCGGACGTACCGCATCTGACGTGTCAGCAGGCCGGTCTCGTCGTCGAAGTACAGCGTCACCGTCGTGCCGCCGGCGAGCGTGCCCTGGACGACCTGCACGTCGCGGTCGTCGATGATCGACGGGAACCCGACCCGCCAGTTCTTCGCCGCGCCCTTGATCTGTCCGGGGAAGGCGAGGATCGCGTCGAACTGCATCCCCTCGAGATCCTGGCCGGTCAGCGGCAGGACGGCGACCGGACGGAACGGCGCCGCGAACCAGCCGCTCGCGCCGCTCACGGTGCGCGTGTCATCGCCGCTGTCGGTGTGAATCACGAGCGAGTAGCGGTTCGGCGCCTGCGCGTAGATCTCCACCGGGCGGGGGTGGCCCGACTCCGGCCCGTAGCCGACGGACTCGCCGCGCGCGGCATAGGTCTTGAGCGCGCCCAGGCGCTGCGCGCCGCCGAGCGCCGCGAGGTACTTGTCGAGCACCTCGTCGGCCTTCGGCGCGGTCGGCGCCTGGCCGATGACGTAGCTCGGGTTCGGCGGCGGCTCGCCGTACAGAACGTTGAGGTCGTAGTCCATCTTCGGGCGATCGGCGCCGCGGTGGCAGGAGAAGCAGGTGACGACCTGGCGGCCGCCGAAGTGCGTCTTGTTGATCTCCTGCATCATGCTGACCATGCGCCGCGCGGTGTTCTTGCGCGCGTTGTCGAGCGCGAACGCACCCCAGTCGCGGTCGTTGGCGGAGTGGCAGTCCTGGCACGACATGCCGAGCGCCGCCGAGAACGCGCCCATCGTCAACATGAA
>Ga0194131_10002698_pt1 | contig 28899 bp, 20 predicted proteins | sample TA2KigO120mmetaG_FD_148631 | JGI IMG/M metagenome (GOLD analysis project Ga0194131, IMG submission 148631) | Freshwater microbial communities from Lake Tanganyika, Tanzania - TA2015053 Kigoma Offshore 120m | ecosystem: Environmental > Aquatic > Freshwater > Lake | place: Tanzania: Lake...
GAATCTTGTTCTGCTCGTCCACGCCATAGACGCCGAAGAGGCAGAAGGAGAGGCACTGCATGCAGTTGGTGCAGCGGTCGTAGTCAATGACCGGGAACCACGGCTTCCACTCGCCGTGGCGCGCGGCCCCGGTCTCGGTCTGCACAGCTTCGGCGCGCTCGGCGATGCGCGGGGCGTCGAGGCCGGTGATATCCTGGAATCGCACGGTGGTTCCGGCGGCCACGCCCTCGGCCTCGGGCGTGCGCCCGGCGAACTGACCGAGCACGAGCAGCGATCCGCGTTCATGTGAGGCGACGCGTCCACCCGCGACGGCGCGGGTGACGGCGAAGCCTTTCTCCAGCAGCGCGGTCAGCGCGGAGAAGCGGTCGGCGCTGTCGAGCGGTCGGGCATCGGCGCCTTCGTAGAGGACGACGCGGAGGGTGGCGGCGGTGGTGAGGCTCATCGTGGGGATGGGGGATTGCGTCCAGGGTCTAGGGTTGAGCAGCGGCGGCTTTCGGGGCGTCGGTGGCGGTGACTTTGCCTTTCGGCAAGTTTGGCTGAACCTCGCCGTTGAAGAGGGCGGCACAGACTTGTTCGGCAGTTTGCACCCTCATGTTGAGCACCTCGACGGCGGCGAGCGGAAGGTCAGCCTTGGCGGTGTGGAAGAGCCATTTCACGGCGCGCGGAAAGCAGGCGGCGATTTTCACCGGGCCGCCGTCGGCGAGGCGTTTGAGCGATGGGTCTTGGCGCGCGCTCATTTCGCAAAGGTCAGCCACGGCGTCGAAGGCCACGCCGGAGTCGGAGAGCTGCTTGAGCACGGCCTCTTTGACTTCGGGCGGGACGACTTGGGCGTATTGGCAGTGACAGTAAAGAATTCGCGGCACATCGGGCATGTCACGGGATAGTTTGAGCTAGGTGATGACCGGCGGCAACCTCAACTCGCATCCTTCTCCACGTCCCGGGTGGTTCCCCACGGGTTCGCCGAGCGTAGCGTTGCTGTCATTGCGCCGGTGACATGCGAATCAAGGCAGCCCTCAGATTTTATCCCATTCGATGGGCTTGGTGCAGTCCACATGCGGCAACTGCTCGCGAACAGCCTCGGGGTATTTCTGCGCCGCGCCGGTGTTAAAGATCAAGATGCGCTCGGATGGCTTGATCTTGCCCTCCTTAAGCAACACTTCCAGTGCGCCAAAGCAAACGGCCGTTTCTGGGCAAAGCGCGATACCCTCATGCGATGACGCTAACCGCATCCACTTGGGAATGTCCGCCTCGGGCGTCGCGAGGGCCACCCCACCGCCTTCGCGCACGGCATCAAGGATCATGAAGTCGCCCACTGCCGCCGGCACGCGGATGCCGCTGGCGATGGTCGCGGCGGGCTCGAACTTCTTGGCGAAGCGGTCGTTCTTTTTAAACGCCTCGGCAATAGGCGCACAGCCGGTGCTTTGGCAGGAAATCATGCGCGGTTTCTTTGGCGATTTAAGCCAGCCAAGCGCCTCGAGTTCCGCGAACGCCTTCCACATCCCAATAAGGCCTGTGCCACCGCCAGTCGGGTAGAGGATCACGTCAGGCAACTCCCAGTCGAACTGTTCGGCAAGCTCCAAGCCCATCGTCTTCTTGCCCTCAATGCGATACGGCTCCTTAAGTGTGCTCACGTCGAACCAGCCCTTCTTGGCCTTGCCTTCGCCAACGATGCGGCCGCAGTCGGTGATGAGGCCGTTGACGAGAAAGGTCTTCGCGCCGGCGAGAAAGCACTCCTTCTGGTTGATGACCGGCGTATCCTCCGGCATAAAAACATATGCCTCCATGCCGGCGCGCGCGGCGTAGGCGGCCATCGCGCCCCCCGCATTGCCGGCAGTGGGGCAAGCGACACGTTGGATGCCGAAGTGATTTGCCATGGTGATGGCCATCGCCATGCCACGCGCCTTAAAGCTGCCGGTAGGCAGGCGGCTCTCGTCCTTCACGAAGAGGTGTTTCACGCCAAAATGCGCTGCAAGCCGCTTGGTCTCGAGGATGGGCGTGATGGTCTCGGTCAGCGACACGATCTGGTTTACGTCGCGCACCGGCAGCAATTCGAGGTAACGCCAAATGGTCGGCGGCCGGCCGAAAAGAGCCTTCTTGGGGAACTTCTGCTTAAGCGCGGCGAGGTCGTATTTCACCCAGAGCGGGCGTTGGCAAGCGGGACAAAGGTTGTGAACCTTATCGGCGTCGTAGCGCGCACCGCAGTTGGCACATTCCAAGTGGGTGACAAAATTCATGCGCGGAGAGTTGTAAGGTGTACCGGAGGAGTCGAGCGCAAAGGCAGGGAAAATCGTTGTGCCGGCGAGGCAGCCCACTAGCATGGACTTCCACGGGCCATGCATGGCCGCAGTTTATGGACCCAATTCAAACCGATCTCGTCGTCGTGGGCGCTGGCCCCGGCGGATACGCTGCTGCCTTTTACGCCGCTGACTTGGGTAAAAAGGTGACGCTCATCGAGCGCGACCCAAAGCTCGGGGGCGTGTGCCTCAACCGGGGCTGCATCCCGTCCAAGGCCCTGCTCTACGCCGCTCACACCATCACCGGTGCGAAGGAATCCGCCCAGCGCGGCATCACTTTCGCCGCGCCGCAAATCGAACTCGCCAAGCTCCGCGCCTGGAAAGACTCCATCATCGCCAAGCTCTCCGGCGGCATCACCCAGCTCGCGACCAAACGCGGCGTCACGGTCATTCACGGGCGAGGTTGCTTCGAGGGTTCCAACACCCTCCGCGTTGAGACCGAGGCTGGCTCGCAGGTCATCAGCTTCCAGCACGCCATTGTGGCTGTTGGCTCAAGGCCTGCGCTGCCGCGCGCCTTCGATCTCGGCAACCCCCGCGTCATGACCTCCACCGAAGCATTAGAGATGGAGGAGATTCCCGAGAAGCTGCTCATTGTTGGCGGCGGTTACATCGGCTTGGAACTGGGCACCGTCTATGCTGCCCTCGGCAGCAAAATCACCGTCATCGAGACGTTGGACAATATTCTTCTTGGGGCCGACGCTGACCTCACGCGGCCGGTGGCGGCTTATGCGAGGAAGCATTTCTCCGAGATTCGTGTAAAGGCGAAGGTCATAAACATGTCCACCTCCGGCATGCAGATCAAAGTCATCTCCGAACACGAGGGGCAACCGAAGGAGGAACTCTACGACCGCGTCCTCGTCTCCGTGGGTCGCACGCCGAACAACGAGAACCTCGGCCTCGAAAACACCAAGGCCAAGCTCGACGAAAAGGGCTTCCTCGTGGTGAACGAGAAGCAGCAGACCGCCGACCCCGCCATTTACGCCATCGGCGACATTGCTGGCGGCGTCCTGCTCGCGCACAAGGCCTCGCGCGAAGCGCGCACCGCCGTCGAGATCATCACCGGCAAAGCCACCAGCGCGGACAAAGCCGTCATCCCCGCCGTCGTCTTCACCGACCCCGAAGTCGCCTGGTGTGGCCTGACCGAAGCGGAGGCCAAAGCGAAGAACATCCCGCACACGGTCGCGAAATTCCCGTGGGGCGCAAGCGGCCGCGCGCTGACCTTTGACCGCACCGATGGTATGACCAAGCTCCTCATTGATCCCGCCACCGAGCGGGTACTGGGCGTGGGCATCGTCGGCCATGGCGCAGGCGAACTCATCGCCGAAGGCGTGCTCGCCGTCGAGATGGGCGCGACCGCAAAAGACCTTTCCCTTTGCGTCCACCCGCACCCGACCCTCTCCGAGACGTTGATGGAAAGCGCCGAAGTCTTCTACGGCCACGCCACCCACGTTCTCGCGCGGAAGAAGTAGGTGCTAATTCATCGAGGCTTTTCCTGCGTCCCCGTGCGCGGCCGTTCGTGGGCGATGTCGAGAAGCTTTGCGTGCAAGACGGAGCAGGCAGCGGCTGGCAGATCTTTATAGGACAAAGCCGCGGGGCGCAGGATTTGCTAAAACGAGCAAGACCGGAGGCAAGATAGGCGTAGAACGCTGCACCCTCAGATCGGCTACTTTCCGCTTTGAGCTTCTGCGCCGCTTCGCCAACCTGTCGGTGTTTTGACCGCCTGGCTCCAATCGCTCGACGCGGCATTGTTCCGCTTCGTCAACCAGTCGTTGAGTAACCCGTTCTTCGACTGGCTCATGCCCGTCCTGAGCGGGAATACGCTCTTCGTCCCGGCAGTCATTGTCGGGGCCGCACTGCTCATCTGGAAGCAACGCACACGCGGGGCGTTGTGCGTTGTATTTATCCTGCTGGTCGTCGCGCTGGGCGACCCGCTCATCATCAACTCCATCAAGCACGCCGTCGGCCGCCCGCGCCCGTTTGTGCCGATGCCGGAAACCATCACGCTCGTGGGCCGCACCGCGAGCTTTAGCCTCCCCTCCGCGCACGCCGCGAACATGGCGGCGGCGGCGATGGTGGCGTTCCTGTTCTTCCGGGGAAGCTGGCGATTCATGGTGCCCCTGGCGGCGGGCGTTGCTTTCTCGCGCGTCTATAACGGCGTCCACTATGTCAGCGATGTGCTACTGGGCGTGGCGCTAGGCGCGGGTTACGCGGCGCTGCTGGTGTGGGGGCTGGACCGCTGTTGGGGCTGGGTGGGACGGAAATGGTTTCCGCTGTGGTGGGCGCGGCTGCCGTCGCTCCTGCTCACCCACAAGCCGCCTGCGCCTCAATCGGCGGCCGGCGATCGGCGATCGGCAATCGAGCTTCACTGGCTTCGGCTGGGCTACGTCATTATCGCCGTCTTCTTCGTCGCGCGCCTCGCCTACCTCGGCAGTTCCACCATCGAGTTGAGCGAGGACGAGGCCTACCAATGGCAATGGTCTAAGCATCCGGCGCTCGCCTACTACAGCAAGCCGCCGGGCATTGCCGTCGCGCAGTGGATTGGCACGCATCTCTGGGGTGACACCGCGTTTGGCGTCCGCTTCCTCGCTCCGTGCATCACCGCGCTGATTTCCCTGCTATTGTTGCGCTTCTTCGCGCGCGAAGCTACGGCAAGGCTCGGCCTGTTCGTCATGCTCGCCGCCACCGCCACGCCGCTGCTGTCTGTCGGCGCGGTGCTGTTGACAGTAGATTGCCTGTCCGTGTTGTTTTGGACGCTGGCGATGTTGAGCGGCTGGCAGGCCGTACGCGGACAGGAGCGTGGCCTTCAAGCTGCAGAGACGTCCGACGCCACCAGTGCAATGGAACCTGGGGCCCGCGCTCCAGCTTGTAGTGGCATGAATACTGCGCTCCGGCCTTGGCTGCTCACCGGCGTGTGGCTCGGCCTCGGCTTCCTCTCCAAGAATACCAACGCCTTTCAACTCGCCTGCTTTGCCTTGTTCTTCGCGCTGTGGAAACCCGCTCGCCAAACCTTGCGCACCGCCGGCCCGTGGCTCGCGCTTGGCATCGCCGCGCTGGCCGGGCTACCGCAGCTTGTGTGGAACGCCCAGAACGGATGGGCGACCCTCGAACACTTACACAACCGCGCCGGGCTCGCGCAGGCGTGGAAGTTCACACCAAACTACCTGCTTGATTTCGTTGCCGCCGAGTTCGCGCTGCTGAATCCGGCGTTCCTTGCGCTCATCTTCACCGGTGTGCTGGCGACCTTCACCCAGCTCCGTACCAGCAACCTGCAAGCGCCGCCGGCGGCAACGGGCAGCTCGGCGGACGGCGATGGTATATCGCCGGCACGGCGGGCTGCGCTTTGCATCTTCCTCCTCTGCATGAGCGTGCCGCTGTTGCTTGGTTTCTTTCTCTACACCCTTCGCGCGCGTGTGCAACCAAACTGGATTGTGCCCGCCGTTCTCCCGCTGCTCTGCCTCGCCGCGCTTCAGGCCGATGCCGGCTGGCGACGCGGCGTGCGCTCCGTGCGCGGCTGGTTTGTCGGCGGCCTGGCCCTCGGCTTGCCACTTGTCGTCCTGCTACACGACACCAATCTCACCGGTAAATTATTTGGCCAAACTTTGCCGCCAAAACTCGACCCGCTCGTGCGCGTGCGTGGTTGGAAGGCGATGGGTGAAACTATCGAGGCCGAGCGGCAGAAGATCCTCGGCGCCGAGGGTAAACCGGTCTTTCTCATTGGCGCGCATTACGGCATCACGAGCTTGTTGTCGTTCTACATTCCCGCAGCGAAGGCTGGCGTGCCGCACGCGCCCATCGTGTTCTACCAGTCGTCCGAGAAACCGGAGAACCAATACGCTTTCTGGCCAGGCTACGCAGTGCACAGAGGGCATAACGCGATTTACGTGCAGCAGTTGAAGAAAGGCGCGCAGCCGGAGCCGCCACCCGCCCGGCTGGCCGCTGAGTTCACGCGCATCGAGGACCTCGGCACGCGGGACATCGAGTATCGCGGAAAGACCATCCACACCGTGCGGCTGCTGCTGTGCCGGGAGTTGAAGTGAGCCCGCGAATGACGCGAATGGACGCGACGGAATACCCTGGAGCGCGTGATTCGGGGGCAATTCTCTTTCCCGTGTCCGACTACGACCTCGCCGCGACACTCGATTCTGGCCAAGCCTTTCGCTGGCGCGCGGTGGACGATGCGTGGGAAGGCATCCTGGCCGGCAACTTCTTCCGCCTCCGCCAAACCACCGACGGCATCAGCGCCGAGTTGCTTGGTTCCGCCGCTTCCCAACACGGGCCCCGCACCACGCACAGCGAGCAGCTGCGCGATTATCTCCAGCTCGATGTGGACCTCGCCGCCGTCATCGCCACGTTTCCCGAAGATGCACCCATGCGGGCGGCGGTCGCGGCATGTCGCGGGCTGCGCCTGCTGCGGCAGGAGCCGTGGGAATGCCTCGTATCCTTCATCTGCTCGTCCACGAAGCAAATTGTGCAAATCCGCCAAATCATCGCGCGGCTTTGCGAGCGGTTTGGGGAGCCCATTCCGGTAGCGGCCGAGGTGAGGAGGCTCCATTCAAATGCGGAACGCGGAGCGCAAAAGGCGAAAGGGAAGTTAGAGCCTTCTGATGTTGGCAGCGACCGGGCGTTTGCATTTCCGAGTGCGTCTCGGCTCGCAGGCGTTTCTGAAACGGAGTTGCGCGCGTGCAAGATGGGCTTCCGCGCGCCTTACGTCCTCGCGGCGGCACAGACCGTGGCCAGCGGAGGACTCGACTTAGCCCGACTCCACTTGCTGGCCACCGACGAGGCCCGCGTTAAACTCATGGAATTACCGGGTGTGGGCCGGAAAATTGCTGACTGCGTGCTGCTTTTTGCCTACGGAAAGCAAGACGCTTTTCCCGTGGACGTTTGGGTGCGACGCGCGCTGACCGAGCTGTATTTTCCGCATCGCCGGCCAACTCCACAACGCTTGGAGCGCTTCGCGAACACGCACTTCGAACCGAACGCCGGGTTTGCGCAGCAATATTTGTTTCACTATGTCCGGACGCTGAGGCCGAAGAAATGAAGTGTTCAGTTTTCCGTGTTCAGTATTCAGTGTGCTGCGGCAGGCAGCGAGAGCCGCTGCTGGCCAAGTGCTTTTTGATACTAAACACTGATTCCCGTGCTCGAAGTCACTTTCACTCCCGCCGAGTTCGCTGCGCTCCGCCAGCGCGATTTGTCCCGCACGGTCTGCGTCGTGTTCGATGTGCTGCGCGCGACCAGCTCGATGGTCACGGCGCTGGCGAATGGCGCGCGCGAAATTATTCCCGTCAGCGAAATCGCTGAGGCCGTGGCGCTGCGGGCTGCGCGGCCGGACTTGTTGCTGGCCGGCGAGCGTAATGGCATTCGCATCCTGCGCGCCCAAACGGGGAGCGTGGACTTTGACCTCGGCAATTCACCGCGCGAATTCACCCGCGAACGCGTGGGTGAGCGCAGCATCGCCATGACGACGACGAACGGAACGCGCGCTTTGCAAGCCTGTCGCAGTGCACGACGCGTGCTGGTGGGGAGTTTTCTAAATCTCAGCGTCGTGGCAAACTGGGTGGCGAGCCAACGGTTAGAAAACCTGCTCGTGGTCTGCTCCGGCACGCTCGAAGAAGCGTCCTATGAGGACGTGCTCGGAGCGGGTGCGCTATGTGACGAAGTTTGGACCCAGTTCGCGGGCGGCCAAGTTGCGGACTCAGCGCAGGTCGCCCGGGAAATTTACCGGCAAGGAAGCGATGATCTACTCGCAGCGGTCCAGCACGCCCGGAACGCTCGCCGCCTGCTCGCGCTGCCGAACTTGCGTGATGACGTTGCGCTTTGTTTGCGACGCGACTCCGTGAACATAGTCGCTGAGATGACGGCCGCAGGCGTTGTGCGGAGCTTGTCCGACTAGGTTTGCGCTACTTTCAAAACTCCCTGCTTTTGGCGGTCGCCCGGGCCCATTACTGTTACGCGCATGAAGTTATTCCTCCTGCTTGCAGCGTTTGCCGCGGGCTTAACGGTGTCGACCAGCGCCGCTGAAATCTCCCGCCCGAACATCGTTATCATCTTCGCTGACGACCTTGGCTGGGGCGACCTCGGCTGCTACGGCCATCCGAACATTCGCACGCCGCACCTGGACCGCATGGCGGCGGAAGGGATGCGTTTCACCGAGTTTTACTCCGCCGCCGAGGTCTGCACGCCGAGCCGAGCCGCACTGCTTACGGGCCGTTACCCGATCCGGAGCGGCATGTGTCACGACCAATTCCGTGTGCTGCGAAGTCGCTCTCTTGGCCAATTACCTGACAGCGAAATCACCCTGGCCGAGGCGCTCAAGGCCAAAGGCTATGCCACCGGCTGCATCGGCAAATGGCATCTCGGCGTGCCGCAGTTCAACCCCGGAGGACACCCACGTCGGCACGGTTTTGACTTCTACTTTGGCCTGCCACACTCCAACGACATGGACCCCACGCCGGTCGCCCCGAAAGGCGCGGGCCGGCTCGCCGAGCAGAAGGCCGAGTGGTGGAACGCCCCGCTCTACCGCGACGACCAAATCATCGAGCGCCCCGCTGATCAAACCACACTGACGCACCGCTACACGGACGAGGCGGTGAAGTTCATCCGGAGCAATAAAACCAAGCCATTCTTCCTCTACTTCCCGCATACATTTCCGCACACGCCGCTATTCGCTTCAAAAAACTTCTTCGGTAAAAGCCCGCGGGGGATTTACGGCGATGTGGTGGAAGAACTCGACGCGAGCGTGGGCCGCGTGCTCGAGACGTTGCGCACGGAAAAACTCGCAGAAAATACGCTCGTCTTCTTCACCAGCGACAACGGCCCGTGGCTCATCATGAACCAGCAGGGTGGCTCAGCGGGCTTATTGCGGGAGGGCAAAGGTTCGACGTGGGAAGGCGGGATGCGCGTGCCGGGCATCGCGTGGTGGCCAGGGAGAATTAAGCCCACCGTCCAACGCACAATGGCTTGCACGATGGACCTCTTCACCACGAGCCTGAAGCTCGCCGGCGCGCAAATGCCGGCGGACCGTCCTATTGACGGCCTCGACATCCGTCCGCTGCTTTTCGGCACGGGCACGGTGCAGCGCGATGCTTATTTCTTTTACCGCGGCACGCGCCTGATGGCCGCGCGCGTGGGCGATTTCAAGGCGCATTTCATGACACAGGCCGCCTACGGCCAGCCCAAGCACGAGGACCACAACCCGCCGCTGCTTTTCAATCTCAAGGTGGATGCTAGTGAAACCTTTAACGTGACCACTAACCACCCAGCGGTGCTCGCGCAAATCACTGCGGCCGTCGATAAGCACAAGGCTGCGCTCCAGCCCGCCGCTAGCCAACTTATCGAAGTGGAGCCGCTACCGGAAAAAAAGTGAGCTGTCGCGTAAAACCCATAACCAAGACAAAATCTGGTCTGAAACGCCGGAACTTTTTCAACCAGCAAGACCGTTGCGCGGCAGGAGGCGAAGTTTAACCGGTGGCATCCTCGTGCCGTTCCTTGCGCGGTGGCCGGGAAAGATCACGGCGAGCATGTCCAGTGCGACGTGCAAGGACGCAAAGCGACATTAGTAAGCGCGCGGGTTTCCCAAAGGCTTGGCCCGGCGGCTCGTGCTGACTACGCTCACCCGGTGAAACTGATTTCTTGGAACGTCAATGGCCTGCGCGCGGTGTTGAGGAAGAACTTCCTCGACTACCTGGCCGAAGAAAATCCCGAGGTGCTTTGCCTGCAGGAAACCAAATGCACACCGGACGACGTCGAGCAGCTTTGGCCGGCGAGTTACACGACGTATTGGAACTGTGCCGAGAAGAAGGGTTACAGCGGCACGGCCATCTTCACCAAGGAGCGACCCGTGCGCGTGACGAATCATCTCGGCATCGCCGAGCACGACCGCGAGGGGCGCGTCATCACCGCCGAGTTCCCCGGCTTCTTTCTCGTGAATGTCTATGTGCCCAATTCCAAGCGCGAGCTGACGCGCCTGCCTTATCGCCAGCTTTGGGACCGGGACTTCCTTGCGTATCTCAAGAGGCTGGAGCGGAAGAAGCCCGTGGTCTGGTGCGGCGACTTGAACGTGGCGCACACGGAAATCGATCTGGCGAATCCGAAGGCCAACGTGAAGAACCACGGGTTCACGCCCGAGGAACGCGCGGGCTTTGACGCCTTCGTGCAGGCGGGTTTTGTGGACACGTTCCGCGAGTTCGAGCAGGGCGGCGGGCACTATACTTGGTGGAGCCCGATGGGCGGCACACGCGCGCGGAACGTGGGCTGGCGGCTGGATTACTTCCTTCTCAGCGCGGCGTTGCGGCCGCAGCTGAAGGCCGCGTTCATTCGCCCCAAGGTCATGGGCAGCGACCATTGCCCCGTGGGCATCGAACTGAAGTAGTGCGGGCCGCGATTGGTCATCGCCGTCCGTGGCATCCGGCTCTCACGTCTGGCTGGCCCTCGCACCCAAAGGCGTGCCGCGTGGGACCGGTCCCACCGCGAACAACCCCATGCCATGAATGGCGCTGGGCGCGACCTGCGTGCGGATGCGCATTATGCGCGGCTTGAGTAGGCGAACCACCAGGGAAAGCCATTGGAAAGTCGAGGGGACGATCTAGTTCTGCTTGCGCCGCGTTGTCAGAGCGGCGGCTTGCACTGATCGCGCGGTTAGTTCACTCTCATTTCACTTCGCCATGAAAAACACGCCTGTCTCCCCCGTCGTTTCCCCCGTCACCCGCCGCACGTTTCTCCGCACCGGCGCGGTGCTAACCACCGCCATCGCCGCCCTCTCGCCCGCCGCGCGCGCGCAAACCAACGCGAACAGCAAACTTCGCATTTACCAAATCGGCGTCGGCGGTATCGGCGGCCTGCAGCGCAACGGCTTGAAAGATCATCCGCAGGTCGAGTGGGCCGGCTTCTGCGACGTGGATGCCCGCGAGTTGGATAAAATTAAAAAACAGTTTCCGAACGCGTGGACGCTGAAGGATTACCGCGAAGGCTTCGCGAACAAGGTCGGTGATTTCGATGCCGTCATCGTGGACACCCCGGACTACCACCACGCGCCTATGATGATCACGGCGCTCAAGCACAAGAAGCACCTCTACGGGCAAAAACCCCTCGTCCACCAACTCGAGGAACTCCGCCTCATCCGCGACGCCCTCGCCGCCCGGCCCGGCCTCGTCACGCAAATGGGCAACCAACGCGCTTGCAACTTGGGCCGGATGCAAGCCGTGGAAATCCTCCGCAATGGCCAGCTCGGCAAGCCCGTCGAGGCTCACGTCTGGACCGGCAGCGTCGCGCGCGGCACCTACTTCGGCGACCCGTGGGCCGACTACACCGCCGCCAAGCCCGTGCCCGATTACCTCGACTGGGACTTGTGGAACGGCCCGCTCACCAAGCCCCTGCCTTACAGCGAAGACCTCGCGCCGCGGCGCTGGCGTTCCTTCTGGGAAACCGGCGGCGGCCAGCTCGCGGACTGGGGCTGCCACCTGCTTGACTTGCTTTACTTCGCCTACGACCTCCCGTCGCCCGAGGCCGTCATCACGCACACGCCCAAGCCCTCGAACGCCAGCCACACCTCGCACAACCAGAGCACGATCACCTATCCGGGCCGTGGCCAGTTCGCGCGCGAGAAATTCGTGGTGCGCTACAACGACGACGCGCTCCTGCCGTCCTTCGCCGCGCTCGGCCTGCCGCCCACCAAGCCCGGAGCCAACCACACCATGGTCGTCTGCACCGAAGGCACCTTGCTCCTCCAAGCCGACGGCAAGATCACCGTCTTCCGCAAAGGCGAAGTCGTCGCCAACGAGCCGATGCCCGTGACCACGCCACATCACCATTGGAAAGATTGGGCCGACAACTGCCTCGGCGCGAAGAAACACCTCTGGGCCCCGCTGACCATCGGCTGGCGCATCACGGAACCCGCGCTCTTGGCAGTGAAGGCCACGCGCTTCCCCGGCCAAGAACTGCGCTGGGACGGCGTGAACTTCCGCTTCACCAACCACGAGCAGGCCAACAACGAAATCCTCAAGCGCAACTACCGCGCCGGCTTCGCCCCGCCGTCCATGGCGTGACGCCGGGGATCTCTCGGAGCCAAGGCCATGGTCAGAATCCTTTTCTTCATGGCCTTTCTGGTCAGCCCATTCTGGCTGATCAAGCATATCTTGGGCAACAAGCGTGGTCGGCCATGGCGGCGGCGGTAACCTGATCACCGAAGGCCCAAGTCACCCGCAGGAGCAAGTAGCAAACTTCACGTTTACCCCACCTTGCGCAGCTTGGTGACGCGGCCGGTGGCGACCCACTCGGCGACGAAGATGTTGCCGGCGGCGTCGAAGCAGGCGTCGTGCGGATGGATGAACTTGCCATCTATCCACTTGGCGCTATCGCCGCGGACGTCCTTCACGAGTTTGGTCACGCGCTCCACGTCTTCGCCGAGGCGGGCGACGACTTCGTTCTTCGAGTTGAGCAAGGTGATGCGGGCGTGGAGCTCGGGCACGAGCAGTAGGTCCTTCCACGAGTCGAGATTCGCGGGCAGGCCGTAGCCCTTGAGGGTCTCGATGTATTTGCCGTCCAGGGTGAGGTATTGGAGGGTGTGGTTGGCGCGATCACAAACGACGACGCGCTGTTCACGGCCTGGGCGGCGGTCGATCCAAATGCCGTGCGGGGTCTGGAACGTGCCTTCGCCTTTGCCCGGGCCGCCAAATTTTGAAACCCAGTTGCCGTTTTTGTCGTAGCGGTGGACGTGGAAGGAACCGTAGCCATCGGTGAGCAGGAATCCGCCGTCATCGAGAAAGGCGAAATTTGTGGGCATGAAGGCGTCGCGGCCCCAGCGTTTCACGCGGACTTTATCCTCGTCCTTCGCATAAACGCCACTGTCCATCGGCGCGTATTTTTCCCAGACGACTTCGCCGGTGAGCGTCAGCTTGGCAAAGGCCTTCACCTGCTGGTAGGCGCAGACGTAGAGAAACTCCTTGCCACCCTCGTTGCGCACCTCGATGCCGTGGCCGCCGCCCTGAAACTGTTTGCCGAAGGCACGGATGAACTTGCCCTTGGGATCGAACACGAAGATGGACGGGTGATCCTTCAGGTTCTCGCGGCCCTCATGGATGACGTAAAGGTTCTGATCGCGGTCCACGGCGACGTTGTGAGTGGTCTGCCAAGTGTATTGCGCGGGAAGTTGGGCCCAGTTGTGGTGCACCTCGTAGCGGTGCTCGCCCTCGCCGATAACGAGTTGCTTGTCAGACTTCTGTGCAGTGAGCATTCGCGGGGCGGCAACTGCAGCGGTGGTGGCGGCGAGGAAGTGGCGGCGGGAAAGGCGTGTTTTCATGAATAATGGAGGCAATCGGTGGTGTTGTTCCGGCCAATACTAGGCATTCGCCGAGGCGGCGCAACCACAGTGTTTCGGAGACAGGCGGTGACGGCTTGCCTTCCGTTTTGCGGTTCCGGCAGGCTGACGTCATGAGCATTGCGTTACATCAACTGCGCGCCGGCGTGATCGGCACCGGTTTCATCGGCCCGGTGCACATCGAAGCATTGAAGCGACTCGGCGTGCAGGTAATGGCGATTTGCGGCTCGACGCGCAACGCCCGGGCCACAGCGGACAGGTGGGGCATCCCCGAAGTCTATGGCGACTACGACTTCCGCGCGCTGCTCCGCTCTCCAAGCGTAGACGTGATCCACATCACCTCGCCTAACAAGGTTCACGTTGAGCAGTCACTCGCGGCGCTCGCGGCGGGCAAGCACGTCATCTGCGAAAAACCGCTAGGCATGACGGCCAAGGACACGGCCAAGGTGGTTGCGGCGGCGAAGCGGAAAAACGCGCCAGTCTTCGCCGTGAACTATATGTGCCGCTTCTTCCCCGCCGTGCTGCAGATGCGCGCGCTGGTGGCGCGCGGCGACCTCGGGCAGATCATCCACGTCCAAGGCCACTTCTTCCAGGACTGGCTGCTACACGCCACCGATTACAATTGGCGGCTCCTCGCCAGCGAGGGCGGCAAGCTCCGCGCCGTCGGCGACATCGGCACGCATTGGATTGACGCAGTGTCTTTCATTCTTGGCGCGCGCGCAGAAAGTGTCTTTGCCCACTTGGAGACGTTCCACCGCACCCGCTACCGACCAAAAGGCGAGGTGCAAACCTTTGCGAAAATCGACCCTAAGACGATGGTGCCCTACCGGTGCGATACGGAGGACTTAGGCAGCGTGCTGCTGAAGTTTGGCAAGGCGCGCCACGGCTTCGTGGACGGCGTCCACGCCAATGCCTCCATCTCGCAAGTGGCCGCCGGCTGGAAATGCAGCCTTGCCTTGGGCATCTACGGCACAAAGGGCAGTGTGCGGTGGGACTTACAACAGCCGAACGAAATCCTCGTGGGTCGTCGCGAAGAACCGAACCAGGTGCTCCAGCGCGCCACCGCCGGCTTCAGCAAGGACGTGGCGGGCTTCACCGATTATCCCGGTGGCCATCCCGAGGGTTTCCCCGATAGCCACAAGATGCATTACCGCGCTGTGTATGAGCATATCGCCAGCGGCCGACGAACCCCCGTGCTCTTCGCCACGGCAGAGGACGGGCACCACGAGGTGAAGTTGTGCGAGGCGGTCCTGCGCAGCAGTCGGTCACGCCGATGGGTCAAGGCTTAAGCCGCCGCGCCGTATTGCCAGTTGCCAAGCCGGCCGAGTTTTGCCAAAGATTCCGGACTAGTTTGGCTGTTTTCCCCGGGTAAGCTGTCCGGCTCAGCCATCCCCAAATATCATGAGCACTGGCTTGAAAATCTCTAAAAATGGCGCACTAGACTTCTTGTCCTTGGGCGCGCTGGTCCATCGCCTTGATCCTGGCATCATCCCGTTCCGCAAGGCGAACAGTTGCGACATCCACGTCAGCGGCGGCGAATTCAACGTCTCCGCCAACCTCTCCGACTGCTTCCGCCTGAACACCGGCGTGGCGAGCGCGATGGTGGACTACCCTATTGGCGACCTCATCGCCGAGCGCGTGCGCGCGATGGGCGTGAAGCCGTTTTACAAGCGTTTCAAGCACGACGGCGTGCGCGGGCCGAACATGGCGACCGTCTACTCCGACCGTGGCCAAGGCGTTCGCGCCCCTGTCGTTTTCTACAACCGCTGCAACGAGGCCGCTGGCCAACTCAAACCCGGCGACTTCAACTGGAAGGAAATCTTCGGTAACGGCGTGCGCTGGTTCCACAGCGGCGGCATCTTCGCTGCGCTATCTGAGACAACGGGTGAGTTGATCATTGAGGCGATGAAGGAAGCCAAGCAGCACGGAGCCGTGACTTCCTTCGACCTGAATTACCGCCAAAAGCTCTGGGACATCTGGGGCGGGCAGGACAAGGCCGTGGACGTCCTCGGCCGCATCGTCAAGCACGTGGACGTGCTCGTGGGCAACGAGGAAGACCTCCAAAAGGGCCTCGGCATCGAGGGCCAGGACGTCGAGAGCAAGAGCAAGCTGGACCCTTCCGCGTTCTACGCCGTCATCGAGAAAGCCACCAAGAAGTTCAAGAACGTGAAGGCCGTGGCGACCACACTGCGAGAGGTTCACTCCACCAACCGCCACACTTGGGGTGCGGTCGCGTGGGTCAACGGGCAGACCTATCAATCCCCGATGTGCGAACTCGACGTCGTGGATCGCGTCGGCGGTGGTGACGGTTACGCGGCGGGCTTTTTCTACGGCCTGCTCTCCGGCGCGTCCGAGCAGGAAGCGGTCAATCTGGGCTGGTCGCACGGCGCGTTGCTTACCACCTTCCCCGGTGACACGACGATGGCAACAGTGGAGCAAGTGAAGGCATTCGCCAAGGGCGGCTCCGCGCGGATCCAACGGTAAGTGGTCCCACCAACTGAATGACGCAAGGCCCGGCAGCAATGCTGGGCCTTTGCTTTACGAAGCGACCTCGAGACCAAGTTACGCGCGCTTTACCCGCTTGAATCACCTGCGGAGAGCGCGCTTCAATTCCCTCGCTATGAAAGCCGTCCAGCTTCTCGCCCACGGCAAGCCCGGCCAATTCAGGTTCGGCGAAGTCCCCGACCCCGCGCCCGCCACTGACGAGGTAGTGGTGCGCGTGCGTGCGTGCGGCGTGAACCACCTTGACTTGTGGTGCGAGCAGGGCGAACTGCCCCTGCCCATCCTGCTGCCGCGCATTGGCGGCGGTGAAGTGGCCGGTGAAATCCTTGCACTCGGCGCGGACGTGGACCAGTGGCGCGTGGGCGATCGGGTGGCGGTGCAATCCAACCTCTTCTGTGGTACCTGCGAGTTCTGCCTGCGCGGCGAGGATTCCAACTGTCTGAACGCCCGGTTGCTTGGGGTGCAGTGCGACGGCGGCTTCGCCGAAAGGGTTAAGGTGCCCGCGCGCTGCGTCGTGAGGCTGCCCGAGGCGGTAAGCTTCGAAACCTCAGCCGCGCTCACGCTGGCGGGCAGCACAGCGATGCACATGCTCACCGACCGCGCGGAAGTGCGCGCACGTGACTGGGTGCTAGTGATCGGCGCGGCCAGCGGGGTCGGCTCGGCAGCCATCCAAATTGCAAAGCAGCTTGGCGGGCGCGTCATTGCCACGGCCTCCACGCCAGCCAAGCGCGAGCTGGCGCAACGCCTCGGCGCGGAGTTCGTCGTGGATTCCACGAAGGCTGACTGGCCGTCCGAGGTGCGCAAGATTACGGACAAACGCGGCGTGGACCTTGTAGTTGAGCACACGGGCGGCGCGGTACTGCAGGCCGTATTCCACTGCCTCGCGCGCGGCGGCACGGTAGTGACGTGCGGTGCGACCGGCGGCCGCGAGGTGCCAATGCAGCTCTGGCCATTCTTCGTGAAGCAGCACCGGCTCATCGGCAGCTACGGCCGCAACCGCAGCGACCTGAACGCGACCCTCGAATGGGCAGCGGACGGACGCCTCAAACCGGTCATCCACCAACTCTTTTCGCTGACGGACTTGAGCGCTGCATTTGCAATGCTCCGAAGCCGGCAGGTGCTAGGCAAGCTGGTAATTAAGCCGTAGCGCGCCGTTTCACAGAATCCAAGCAAACAGAATTGTGAGCCCGAAAATCGCAATTTGCAGCGCGTAATTTGGTAACTAACCCGCTCGGCTTTCCCGCGTGACTTTCCGGCGGGCGGCTAACATCGTTCGGACTGCTTTATGGGCAAGAGAACTTCAAGACCGGTCTCACGCAGCGGGCGCTTCACCAGAGGGCCCGGCGCAGATGTCGCGCGCTTCACCGAATCCGTTTCCTTCGATTGGCGGCTATGGCGGCACGACCTCCAAGGTTCGCTCGCACACGCCCGAATGCTCCAACGAATCGGCGTATTGACGAAGGCGGAATGCAAGGCGATCGCCAAAGGGCTGGAGCAAATTTACGCTGAGATCGAAGCGGGTAAGTTCCGGTGGAAACCCGAGTTGGAGGATGTCCACATGAACATCGAAGCGGAGCTGACCCGGCGCGTACCCGCCGGCGCGAAACTGCACACCGGACGCTCGCGTAACGACCAAGTTGCGCTCGACGTGCGCATGTGGCTGCGCGACGAGATCACTGAACTGGTGACAATAGAGCTTCCGGATTTGCAGCGGGCGCTGGTCGAGCTCGGTGAACGAAACCAGGCTATTATCATCCCCGGCTACACTCATTTGCAACGCGCACAGCCGGTTTACCTGGCCCATCACCTGCTCGCCTATGTCGAAATGTTGGCTCGTGACAATTCACGATTTTCAGGCTGCTTCAGCCGGCTAAACGTCTGCCCGCTGGGCAGTGGAGCTATCGCAGGATCCACGTTGCCACTAGACCGCCAGTTCGTCGCTGAACAGCTTGGCTTCAAGGACTCAAAGGGGCGTCCGGCGGTTTCACAGAACTCAATGGATGCAGTAAGTGACCGGGATTTCATGGTGGAGTTCTGCGCCACGGGCGCCTTGCTGGCCGCGCACCTGTCGCGGCTTGCTGAGGACCTGATTCTCTGGGCCAGCAGCGAGTTCAACTTCATCAAGATTGCCGATGCCTACACGACTGGCTCATCGCTGATGCCGCAGAAAAAGAACCCTGACATCGCCGAGCTGACGCGCGGCAAGACAGGGCGTGTGTATGGCAACCTCATGGCCCTACTCACGCTCTTGAAGGGCCTGCCGATGACCTACAATCGCGACCTACAGGAGGACAAGGAGCGGCTCTTTGACACTGCCGATACAGTGCGCTCCTGTTTGCGGCTCATGGCCGCGATGTTGCGCCATACGAAGGTTAACGCCGCCGCCTGCACCGCCGCCGCGAGCGACTCCACACTGCTTGCGACCGACCTTGCCGACCATCTCGTGCGCAGGGGAATGCCGTTCCGCCTCGCGCACCACGCGGTCGGCACAGCAGTGGCGCTCGCGGAGAAGCTGGGCAAGCCGCTCGGCGACCTGACCGCCGCCGAGTTGAAGTCCCTGAACGCTGCGTTCGGCAAGGACGCCAAGGACTGCTTCAGCCTTGTGAGAGCAATGGCGCGGCGGAACTTGACCGGCGCACCCGGCACGAAGGAAGTAGCGAAGCAGCTTGCCCGCTGGCGCAGGCTGCTTGCGTAGCTCATGCCGCCGTGCTGATTTGATTTTTAGGGTGGCACACCACGCGCGCGGGGACTCTAGGGTTTTTACTTAGTTTCTCAAATTTGACAGGCCAGAAACCTGTAGTACGTAGATATAGACAGAGAAGCACAATGGGCAGCACACACTTAGCCTTCAATGGCAGCGATGGCCGACCGGCGGTCCGCCCTAGTTGAGCGTGGTGGTCCGCGGCAGCCGTCGCCAGAAAGACGGAAATGCCTGCGTCGCCTGTAAACGAAAAGTCCGTGGGGGACCTTCGGCGCACTGAATTACTCTCCACGCTCGCCCGACCACCTCAAGTTTCCTTCTCCTGCGCCGGCCGCCTGACTGCCCTCGCCTCCGCCTCGCGCGGGCTGCCCGACCGCTGCATCACCAGATTCCTCGCGGAGACGCTCGCGGCCGTAACTGGCGAAAGCGTATTGCTGCTACATATCGTGCCAACGAGCGCCGGGGCCCCGACCAAGGTTTGGAGCCCGCTGCACTCGCTTCCAAACAATGGCTTCGCCTTCGCGGACCAACTCCAACATCTGGCCGGCTTCGACCAGCTAACGCTGCACGTAACAAATCACTTGGCCGAACGTTCCTTCCTCACCGCATTCCTCGGGCACTGCATGCGGCACTTCGGCCATGTGCTGGTGCATATTGACACGGACGTATCCCGGCTGGTGCTGGCGGAGGCGGCGGCCCGCGCGACTCACACTTTTGTCCTCGCCCGCCAAACGGTGGCCAGCCTCTTCGAGTTCAACCAACTCGCACGGGAGCTCGCCACTGCCCGTACGGGCGAGGCCACGGATTTGAAGCTCGTCCTCTGCCTCGACCACGGCGAAGTTCCGCAGCCCACAGAGGATTTTTTCAAGCAAGTCGGCCAACGCGTCCACCTCAACCTCCGCGAAACACCCGCGACCATGGGCGACCTCCAGGCGCACTGCGGAGGTCCGTGGCCGGCGGCGTTCAAGTTTGACCTCCGCCGGCTCGCACGTGAAATCGGCCGCTGCCGCCTGGGCCTCGCGCTCTCCAGCGGCGGCGCAAAGGGCCTCGCGCACATCGGGGTCCTCCAAGTCCTCGAAGAAAACGGCATCGAAGTGGACCTGGTCGCGGGCACAAGCATGGGTTCCTACATCGGCGCGCTATGGGCGTTTGGGCATGACGGCCAGTTCATCGAGCACAAGGCCCGTGAAATCGAGGGCAAATGGGGTTTGCTCAAGCTGATTGATCCCGCGTTTCCACCACGGCGCGGCTTTATCTACGGGCACGCGATTCGCGAGCGACTCGAGCGCAGCATCGGCGACGTGCGCTTCGAGCAACTCGCACGACCGCTGTGCGTGGTGACGACGCGGTTCGACACATTGGAGCGCGTAGTGTTTGACACTGGCGAGGTTTCGCCCGCTGTGCTGGCGAGCTGTGCAATTCCGAGTGTCTTCGTCCCGGTGCGGCTCGACGGCGAGACCTACATTGACGGCGGCGTGAGCGACCCGCTGCCGGTGGACGTGCTGCGCGAGGCCGGTGTCGAGCGCGTCATCGCGGTGAACACCATTCCCACGCCCGCCTTTCTCCGCGGCGCCCAAGAGCACGAGCGCGAGCAGGTGGACCTAAAGCACTGCCGCTTCAATTTTCTCCGACTGCTCAACCAACAAGTGAACTATTTCGCCCACGGCAACATTCTCGACGTCACCCAGCGCGCCGTCATTGGCGGGCAGATTCGGGCCGCTGAAGATGCTTGCCGGCAAGCCGACGTCGTCCTACGTCCGCTTGCCTGCGACTCCCGCTGGCACGACTTTTCCAACCCCGGAAAATACATTTCGCTCGGTCGCCACGTGGCCGAGGAAAACCTGTCTGCACTCAAACAACTCGTGAATCGAAAGGAGCCCACCCATGAACACCAAACTCCTCAACACGAACTGGCAGCGGCTGCCTGAAGCTACCGTCCGCGCGCTTCAAGCCGAGCGCCTGCGCCGCTGGCTGCGCGACACCGTGCTGCCCTTCTCTGCGCACTACCGCGAGCTGTTCCGGCAGTTGAAACTTAGCGCCGACGACTTCCGCTCGCTCGACGACCTGCGCCGCCTGCCGTTCACGAGCAAGACCGACCTGCTCAATACGCCGGACAACCTGCAGAAAGCCCGCGACTTCCTGCTTATGCCCGACCGCAATGCGCTCTCACGGCGGCCCTCGACGATTCTCCGCGCACTGCTGCACGGGCGCAAAGCCGTGGCGGATGGTTTTGAGAATGAGTTTCGCCCCATCTTCCTCACGAGCACCACTGGCCGCAGCGCCGATCCCGTGCCGTTCCTTTACACGAACCACGACCTCGCAAACCTCCAGCTCGCCGGTGAACGTGTCTTCGGCGTTTGCGGGGCGCGGCGCGAGGACAAGCTACTAAACATGTTTCCCTACGCACCGCACCTGGCGTTCTGGCTCACCCACTACGGCAGCACGAGTTTCGGCGTGTTCACCGCAAGCACCGGCGGCGGCAAGGTGCTGGGCACCGAGGGCCAACTCCGTTTCCTGCGTAAGATTCGCCCCGACGTGCTCATTGGCATGCCTACCTTTGTTTACCATGTGCTGCACCAAGCGGCGGAGGAAGGCGTGCGCTGCGAAAACCTCCACCGCATCGTGCTCGGCGGCGAGAAAGTGCCCGACGGCATGCGCCTCAAACTCCGCAATCTTGCCCTCGAACTCGGCGCGCGCGAACTCGATGTGGTCACGACCTACGGCTTCACCGAAGCGAAGATGGCCTTTGCCGAATGCCCCGTGCCCGTGGACCAGACGCCCTCTGGCTACCACCTCTATCCCGACCTCGGCGTCGTGGAAGTTGTAGACCCGAAGACCGGCGAGCCGGTCGCAAACGGCCAGCCCGGCGAGATTGTCTTCACCCCGCTCGACTCGCGCGGGACGGTGGTGCTGCGCTACCGCACGGGCGATTACATTGACGGCGGTTTGACCTACGAAGCTTGCCCGCACTGCGGACGCCAAGTGCCGCGCCTCCTCGGCAAGATTTCCCGCAGCTCCGCGTTCAAGGAAGTGCAGCTCGACAAAATCAAGGGCACGCTCGTGGACTTCAACGAGTTGGAGCACATCCTTGATGACGCCCCCAATGTGGGTGCGTGGCAGCTCGAGCTCCGCAAGCTCCACGACGACCCGCTCGAAGTGGATGAGTTAGTCCTGCACGTTCAGAAGACCAATGGCGCGGACGATGACCATCTGACGCACGACCTCCGCACACGCCTGATGACGCATTGCGAAATCACACCCAATCGCATCGCATTCCATACCGCCGAGCAGCTGCGCGATTTGCAAGGCGTCGGCGTGCAACTTAAGGAACAGAAACTCGTAGACCATCGGCCCAAGAGCACGGCGGCAACCGCGCTACAGACCAATTGAACGACTCCATGAAATTCCAAGCTCCCAACCTTCGTCCTGCCGAGGTCGCATGAAAATCCCCCGCCTGGTCATCGTGGACGGCATCCGCACGCCGTTTTGCAAAATAGGTTCCGACCTTGCGGCACACAGTGCGGACGAGTTGGGCCGCATTGCCACGCAAGCGCTCCTTACCCGCACCGGCCTTGACCCCGCGCTCATTGACGAGGTCATCTTCGGCTGCGTGGGCCAGCCGGCCGAAGCCGCGAACGTCGCGCGCGTCATCGCCCTGCGGGCGGGAATTCCTGAACATGTATCGGCCATCACCGTGCATCGCAACTGCGCGTCCGGCTTGGAGGCACTGACGCAGGCTTACGAAAAGATGACTGCCGGACGCGGCTCCATCTTCCTTGTTGGTGGCACGGAAAGCATGAGCAATTACCCGCTGCTCTATACGCAGACGGCCGCCGAGAAACTCGGCAGACTGGGACGCGCAAAATCTTTCGGCGAGAAACTCTCTGCCTTCACTGCGTTCCGGCTTGCCGACTTCAAGCCCCGCATCACGCTTCAGCTCGGCCTCACCGACCCCGTCTGCGGCATGGGCATGGGTGACACCGCCGAATTGCTCGCCCGCGAATCCGACCTCACGCGCGAGGAGCAAGACGCGTTTGCCCTCGAGTCCCACCACCGCGCCACCGTCGCAAAGGCCCGGCTAGCCGAGGAGATTTGCCCCGTCTTTCCCACGCTCGCCTCGGGCAAGAGCCCCAAGCCCATCACCGCCGACAACGGCGTGCGCGAGTCGCAGACCATGGAGGCGCTTGCGAAACTTAAACCCGTCTTCGACCGCCACCACGGCACTGTCACCGCCGGGAACGCCTCGCAAATCACCGACGGCGCGGTGGCGTTGCTCGTGATGACCGAGGAACGCGCCGCCGAGCTCGGCTTCACTCCGCTCGGCGCGATGCTCGGCTACGCTTACGCCGGCTGCGACCCCACGCGCATGGGGCTTGGTCCCGTGTATGCCATCGCGAAGGCCGAGGAGAAGACCGGCCTCGCCGTGAACTACGCCGACCTCGTGGAAATCAACGAGGCCTTCGCCGCGCAGACGCTCGCGGTGCTCAAGTGCTGCGAGTCCGAGAAGTTCGCGAAGAAGATGCTGGGCCGGGCCCATCCCGTCGGCGAAATCCGCCGCGACCGCCTCAACGTCAACGGCGGGGCTATCGCGCTTGGACATCCCGTCGGCGCCACCGGAGCGCGCCTTGTTTTGACCAGCTTGAAAGAACTGAAGCGACGAAATCAAAAGCGCGCGCTCGTGTCTGTCTGCATCGGCGGCGGGCAAGGCGCGGCCATCTGGCTGGAGGCATTATGAACAGCCTGCGTATCGAGCAAACTCACCCGAATCCCGTGACGGCGACATCCAGTCGCTGTGTTGCGGGTGGATTGCTCAAGACGTTTTCAAACTGCTGTTGCTTGCAGACGGCGGTTGGAAACCACCAGCACGGGCCATCGCGCACGTTTACTCAACTACCAGAGGACGTTTTATGAGCACCGCGACCTTCCCTCCCCCCACTCAGCTCTCCCTCAACGTGATGAACGAACCCAAGTCGCCACCCGCCACCGGGCCGCGCGAGTTCAAGAACATCCGCCGCGAAGTCACCGCCGACGCCATCGCTGTCCTCACCTTCGACCGGCCCGATTCCGCCGCGAACATCTTTGACCGCGCCACGCTGGAGGAACTCAACGCCCACCTCGACGCGCTGGAGGGCGACTCCACCTTGCGCGGCGTCGTGCTCACCAGTGCGAAGCCCGCCATCTTCATCGCCGGTGCTGACCTGCACTCGCTTTCCCCGGCATCGATGAACGCGCTGCGCGACATCGTTGAGTTCGGCCAGCACGTGTTCAACCGGCTTGCCGCGCTTCCGGTCCCAACCGCCGCCGCGATTCACGGCGCTGCGCTCGGCGGCGGTTTCGAGGTTTGTCTGGCTTGTGATTTCCGCCTCGCCACAACCGACAAGACCACGAAGCTCGGCCTGCCAGAGGTGCAACTCGGCATCCTGCCCGCGTGGGGCGGCAGCACGCGGCTCCCGCGCCTCATCGGCCTGCCCAAGGCGCTCGACCTCATCCTCGCCGGTAAGACCGTCGCCGCGAAGCAGGCACTTAAGCTCGGCATGGTAGATGACTTGGTGGCGCCTGAGAAATTGCTCGCCGTGACGCTGGCGAAGGTCGCTAAGGCCGGGCGCAAGCCGCGTCGCACCGTTCCCTTCGCGGTCAAGGCCACGAACAACGTCGTCGCCGCAACCCTCTTTTCTCTACTCTCGCGACGGAACCTGTTCAAAAAGACGCGCGGTCACTACCCCGCCGTGCTGAACGCACTCGAGGTCGTGACGCTCGGCGTGGGCCGCTCGGAGAAGCGCGCTTTAAAGCTGGAGGTCGACGCGATTTGCCTGCTCGCGCAGACCGAGGCGGCGAAGAATTTGATTCGCTTATTTTTTCTCCAAGAGCGGGCGAAGAAGCTCGGTTTCGGAAGCGAACGCAAAGAAGCAGACGCGCCCCGGCGCATTGAGCGCGCCGCCGTCATTGGTGCGGGAGTGATGGGCGGCAGCATCGCGCAGTGGCTCGCAACTCGCGGCGTCCCCGTGTTGCTCCGCGACATCAATGCCGACGCCGTCGCACGCGGCATGGCAGGCGTCGCCAGGCTCTTTGCCGATGGCACCAAGCGCCGTACCTTTTCACCGGTTGAAGCACGCGCCGCCATGGACAGAATTTTCCCGGTCGTCGAGTTGCCTTCACTCCGCCGCACCGATGTCATCATCGAAGCGGCGGTCGAGCGGATGGACTTGAAGAAGGACATCTTCCGCAAGCTGGAGCGGCTTGCCGGACCGGACACGATTTTGGCGACCAACACCTCCGCGCTCTCCGTCACCGAGCTCGCCGACAGCCTGTGCAGGCCAGACCGCATCGTCGGCATTCACTTCTTCAACCCGGTGCATCGCATGCAGTTGGTCGAAGTCATCCACACGCCGCGCACGGACGCGGAGGTGGTGCGGCGCGCGCTGCGGTTCGTGCAGCAGGTCGGCAAGCTCCCCGTGCTCGTGAAGGACAGCCCCGGCTTCGTCGTGAACCGCGTGCTCATGCCGTATCTCGTGGAGGCGGCGCGGCTCTTCGAGCGCGGCGCGGACACCGGCGAGATTGACGAGGCGATGCTGGATTTTGGGATGCCGATGGGCCCGCTGCGCCTCGTGGACGAGGTCGGCACGGACGTTTCGATGCACGTGGCCGAGACACTGGCGTGTCATTACCCCCGGCGCATGGCCGTGCCGGAGGTGCTCGGCAGACTGGTCAAAGGCGGGCAGCTCGGGCGCAAGTCGGGCGAAGGATTTTATCTGCATCGCGGCAAGGAAGCCGTGCCGGGCGAGGACGCCGCACGCTGCGTGAGAGACGACTCCGCCGCGAACTTGAATCGCGTGGACCTCGGACAGCGCATGGTGCTGCTGATGGTCAACGAGGCCGCGCGCTGCGTGGAGGAAGGCATCGTGAGCGGGCCGGAGGACGTGGACTTGGCGATGGTCATGGGCGCGGGCTTCGCGCCGTTCCGAGGCGGCCCGCTGCGCCACACGGATACGGTCGGCGTGGCGAACCTCCTGCGGGCAATGAACGAACTGGTGGACGCCGGCGAGAAACACTTCGCCCCTTGCGCGTTGCTAATGGATTTGGCGACCAAAAACGGAAAATTCTATCCCGAGAAAGGAGTGTTAATATGAAAACATCTGCACCTCCCTCCAAGGAACCGCGCCCCAAGCCGGCCGCTGACGACGCCGCACAAGTGATTGACACCTCAAAGATGAGCGCCGGCCAACGTGCGGCGCTCGAACTCACCGAATCCGCCCGCGACGTCGCGTCGGAGAAGGGCAGCTTCGCCGCGAACCTCTTCATGGGCCGGCACGAGTTGGACCGCGTCCTGCCGTTTCCCGCGCAGTCGCACGAGGACCGCGACCAGGGCGATGCCTTCCTCGCCCGGCTCGACGCCTTCCTCCGCGCCAATGTGGACCCCAATGAGATTGACCGCACCGGCGAAATTCCTGACGCAGTCATCGAGGGGCTGGCGAAGCTGGGCGCCTTCGGCATCAAGATTTCGCCGCAACTCGGTGGGCTGGGGCTGTCGCAGACGAATTACTGCCGCGCCGCTGTGCTGCTGGGCAGCTATTGCGGCAACCTCGCCGCGCTCGTCTCCGCACACCAAAGCATTGGTGTGCCGCAGCCGCTCATTCTCTTTGGCACCGACGAGCAAAAGGCAAAGTGGCTGCCGCGCTGCGCAAAGGGCGAGATCTCCGCCTTCGCGCTTACGGAACCAAGCGTCGGCTCTGACCCTGCGACCTTGCAAACGCGCGCCGAACCAACCGCTGACGGTGAGCACTTCGTCATCAACGGCGAAAAACATTGGTGCACGAACGGGCTGAAAGCCGGCGTGCTCGTCGTGATGGCGCAAACGCCTGCGAAGGTCGTTAACGGCCGCGAGCGCAAGCAGATCACGGCCTTTATCGTGGACATGGACACGCCGGGCATCGAAATCACACACCGCTGTCGCTTCATGGGCCTGCGCGCGCTCTACAACGGCGTCGTGCGCTTTACCGACGTGAAGGTGCCGCGCGCAAACATCATCCTGGGCGAGGGCAAAGGCTTGAAGGTCGCGCTCGCCACATTAAACACAGGCCGGCTTACTTTGCCCGCCGCCTGCACCGGCCTTGCTAAGCGTTGCCTCGCAGTGTCACGCCAGTGGGCCGCCGAGCGCGTGCAATGGGGTGCGCCCATCGGCAAGCACGCCGCCATCGCCGAAAAGCTCGGGCGCATGGCCGCGAACATCTTTGCGATGGAAGCGATGACGCTCTACACCGCCAGCCTCGTGGACCGCGACAAGCAGGCCGATATCCGTCTCGAAGCCGCCATGGGCAAACTCTGGGGCAGCGAACGCGCGTGGGAAATCGTGGACGACACGATGCAGATTCGCGGTGGGCGCGGCTACGAAACCGCACAGTCACTCAAGGAGCGCGGCGAAAAACCCATCGCCGTCGAACGCTTCCTGCGCGACTGCCGCATCAACACCATCTTCGAGGGCAGCAGCGAAATCATGCGGCTCTTCATCGCGCGCGAAGCGCTGGACCCGCATCTGAAAGTCGCCGGCGCCGTGCTCAACTCGCAGTTGCCGCTCGCGGTGCGCGCGAAGGCCGCCGTCGGAGCCGGCCTATTCTACGCCGGTTGGTATCCGCGCCAATGGCTGCCATCGCTTGGCTCCATAGACGCGCATCCCACACTCGCGAAGCACCTCAAGTTCGCCCGCCGCGCCGCGAGACGCCTCGCCCGCTCGCTTTATCACGCGATGGTTCTTAACGGCCCGGCGCTGGAGAAACAGCAAGTCCTGCTCGGCCGCTTCGTGGACATCGGCACGGAACTCTTCGCCCTCACCGCTGCGTGTTCGCGCGCGCAGGCGATGTTGAAGGACGCCAAGTCGCTGGAGGAAAAAGAGTCACTGCTCCAGCTCGTGGACTGCTTCGCGCAGCAAGCGCGCCTCCGCGTGGCGCGGCACTTCGACGGCCTCCGCCGCAACGCCGACCGCGCGGGCTACAAGCTGGCGCAAGGTGTTCTCTCCGGCCGGCTCGGCTGGTTGGAAGACGGCATTGTCGCTCGCCCGTGAGCGAGCGAGCCTCGCTGGGCGGCCAGCCCGGCACCCGGCCGCGCCTCTCTGTCCCGCGCGGCTGGGTTTTCCGTTTGCAGAAGCAGCCGTGGTGAGAAGGCTCTGACAGTGGCTGATGAATTTGGAGTTTCGAGGCTGGGTAAGTTGGAGCCCTCTCACGTGGCAGCTAACGGAGAAATTCTTCCTGATACTTCTCCCGTCGGCGCGCGATTTCCTCAATGTAACGGCGCGTGCCGGGAAAGGTCATTTGCGCGAGGAAGTGCTGGCTGTTCGTGGTTGCCGCGCCCGTGTTCCAGCGCAAGACGTGCGCACGCCCGGCGTTATAATCAGCGAGCGCGTAAGACACGGGGTCATCGCAGTGCGGGTAGCGGCGAAGCAGCTTCGCGAGATACCAGGTGCCGGCCAGCGTGTTCGAGCCGGGGTCGAGGATGTGTTCGTGGTGAAAGCCCGCGATGCGTTCCGCCTCGGCCCATTCGTGGGCGGCAGGTGCGCGAATTTGCATCAGTCCGATTTCGCCGGCCTTGCCGCGGGCGCTCGGGTCGAACCAACTTTCGCGCCAGACCACCGCCTTCACCAGCGCACCGTCCACGCCATAACGCGCGGCGGCGAGGCGAATGACGGCGTCCTGACTGTGCTCGCGCCAGCGCGCATAGAGAAACCAGCACAGCCCACCAAAATCCGCCACCACGACGGCGGCGGTGACCCAGAGCCACAGGCGGAAGGGGCGCTTCACGCGCGCATTGTGGGCTGGTCAAAGCCGGCGGAGCAAGCAGCCATGCAGCGCGCTACCATGGACCTGGGAAGAACTGCTCACCGCCAGCTACAAAGCCGTGCTGGACCCCAAGGATTTTCAGTAAGCCTTGCGCTCCTGACCCACCCAAAGGGATAGGCATCCGGACGTAACCGCGCGCGCTGCCCGGCGTCATCTTCGCCGCCCACGCGCATGTCCCAACTGTCCGCCAGCCCTGACCCTGCCAAGTCCGTGAAATGGGGCAGCCAGGCCGTGGATGAAATGATGATTGGCCACTTCGAG